>JAEEGK010024676.1_pt1 | contig 12433 bp, 13 predicted proteins | sample 8958771 | NCBI WGS metagenome assembly JAEEGK01 (sample SAMN16246547, study PRJNA631951) | gut metagenome | biome: gut microbiome; feature: rumen; material: SC-attached | host: Bos | place: Iran: Karaj | collected 2018-10 | reverse complement strand
AGGAAAACCGAAAAGAAAAAAGAAGAAAACTATCAAGCCAGGAGGAGAAGATCTTCCAGAACCTCCTCCAGATATTCGGCACAAACATGAGCCATTTTGGGAATTTTATGATTTAAATGACAATACCGGTATCGGTATGAAAAGTATAAAGAATAAGGTTCCCCAAGAGAAAATTCCCCTAAAAGGAATATTAAAATTTGCATATAATCTTTTAGAGGGAGATGGAGATCCTTTTATCAATTGGCATCCTTTTGATTTTGATCTATCTGAAAAAAAACTATTCAAAATACAGGCTAAAGGAATTACTATTTTATCCAGAGAAGACAATGAAATAAAATTCAGTATTACTGATGTAGATTTCGCCCTTGAAGTTTCTGGATTTAATGCAGCACAACAAATCAAAGTAAAAGGAATTATTGAATATGAAGAGTAAAATAATTCATCGTAGCAATATTCCTGGTTTAAAAACTATAGAAGCCAATAGATTAAGTATCCTTTTGAAATACACCCCTGATAATAAGATACAATCGTTTTCTATAGAAACATTAAATTTATCTGGATTAAAATTACCGCCAAATGCTAGTGTAGATTTCATTTGTGAACTAGAATATGAAGAATTATATTTTCATCTAGGTACGGTTGAAACTGTAAATTTAAACTTGGGGGAAAATTTTGACTTATCTCAAAAAGAAATTAATTCTTCTCCTTTGTTTCGAATTATTGTTTTTCTTCCTGATAATCCTAAATTATTAGCGACATCAGATAATTTGAGAGCAAAAAATAATGAAGACAATACACCATCAAAAAGTTTATTACCAGTCGAAAGCGTAAATTGGCTAGGCGAGCGTTTGTGGAAACTTTCAATCACTGATCATGGACCAATTCTACAAGTTAATAATAATTCAAATATAAATATGGTACGATTACTTCAAGATAATATTTTATTAAAAGGCGCTATTTTACCTGAAATTATTAGTCAAGTTTATAGATATATCATCTTAAAAAATGAAGATAAAAGTCTAAAATGGCTAGAAGACTGGAGAACTTTTGCATTGCAATATGGTGTTGATATTAATGAGTTTGATCCTCCATCCCCAGAAGATCTTGATGATGAATACATAGAAAAAATAGAGAGAACTATTGATAATATAGTAACTAGTTGGTGTGGAAAAATAAACTTATGTGAACAAGTAATAGTATTCGAGGAGAATAAATAATGAAATGCAAGAGATTAAATGAAAATGGTCTAAATAGAATGATAGAATATATAGATAATTGCCATGAGAAGGAAATACATACACCTTTTCCTAAAGAAATCTTATTAGATGACAATTTGTCAGAAAATTTATTGTTTGATAAAGAAATTAATCCAAATCAAAAATTTCGTAACAGATATGAAATGGCACTTTATTTATTTAATCAATTAGGGGAAGACTTTTTAAAAAAATATAATAATGATGTCGGGGTATGGACTTGGTTAGCAGCTGTATATTTTGAACAATTTTGTCCTAGTGAATATAAGATAAAAAGACGAGAACATTATGTGTTATCTCTGGGAGAATATAAAGTCAAAGAATCAATAGTGCCAGTCGCTTACAGACATTGTATTAGGACTCCATATATCATTGTTTATAAATTTCCACAACTAGCAAAGGCCATCATATTAGGAAGTAAAGATAAAGAATCTTTGTATGAAATGGGAGATTCTTTAGAACAATTTATGAGCAGAAAATTTTTGTACAAATGTGAACCATATCAAGATGTGATTAAACATTTATATGTTACGGCTGATGGTTTAGCAAAACCAGGATATACGAGCAATCCTCCAAAACATAAAAACAAGAAAGGGAAATGGTCAAAAGCTGGATATGGTGGAATTAGAAGATTAGTAACCGTACTTCCTCGTTTAAAGATATCCTATAATTTGAGAAACATGTCACCAACTCAAATTGTTGAAATTGCTGGACGTGAATTCCAAAAATGGGAAGATAAACAATAGTTTTTTATATGATTCCTGTTATTGATCTGTTTGCTGGACCAGGTGGCTTGAATATTATTTTTGGTGCTATTAAGAATGAAAACTTAACTGATGAAGTTATTGTTACTGTTATAGCAACTGGATTTGATGAAGAAACTAGCGATGAAGCATTATTTAGTGATGATACTCCAAAAAGAAGAACTCCACCAAAAGTAGATGATGAATATGAAATTCCACCATTTTTAAGAAGTGATAATTATTAAGAACTGATTAATCGGTTCTTTTTTTCTATAAAGCGACAAAATATGCTCGCTTTTTTTTATATAATACTTTTGGTGATTATATGAAAATATATATTGATTTAGTATTAATACTAAATTTTTGTTATGATTTTCTAATACTTTTAACTGTAGATACTACTCTAAAAAGACATATGAAAATAATCCGTCATATTATTAGTTCTATTATTGGTTCAATATCAGTATTTATCTTATTTTTACCATTTAATAGTCTAATTTTATTATTATTAAAACTTTTAACTAGTATAATCATGATATTAATATCATTTAGATATAAGAATATAAAGTATTTTCTTACTAATCTGACTTATTTATATATGTGTAGTATTATCCTAGGTGGTTTTTTATACCTTCTCGAAAATCAATTTAATAATAAAAATGAATATTTCTTACTTGTTATAATAGCTCCAATAATTCTTTATCTATATATAAAAGAACATAAAAAATATATGAGTATAATAAAATATCATTATCAATTAAAAGTAGTATTTAGGAATAATAAAGTACTTATATGTAATGGCTATATAGATACCGGTAACAAACTAAGAGATCCAGTTACTAAAAAATACATAGTTTTAATTTCTAAAAAATTATTAATTCCATATATTAATATAAGAAGTCCAATTTATGTTCCCTTTAAATCTTTGAATAATAGTGGCTTAGTAGAATGTTTTCCTATTAAATATATAAATATTAATAATGTAATATTAACTAATTATATGGTAGGAATAATAAATAATATAAGTGATAGTGATTGTTTACTAAATTATAAAATAATGGAGGATATATGTTTAGAAAAATAATAGAAAAGTTAATAAAAAAATATAATGAAGTGTTCTTTGTAGGGGCAACAGATAAGTTGCCACCACCATTAAAAAAAGAAGAAGAGTTAGAATTACTTGTTAAAGCTAAGCAAGGAAATATAGAGGCTAGAAATAAGTTAATTGAACATAATTTAAGGTTAGTAGTATTTTTAGCTAAAAAATATGAAAATACCGATACATCAATTGAAGATTTAGTTAGTATTGGTTCTATTGGTTTAATAAAAGGTATTAATACTTATAAGATAGATAAGAATATTAAATTGGCAACCTATGCTTCAAGGTGTGTATCTAATGAAATACTAATGTATTTAAGAAAGAATAAGAATAAAAAAGGTGAAGTATCATTGGAAGAATCATTAAATTATGACGCTGAAGGAAATGAATTACATTTAGAAGATGTATTGGGAACGGAAATAGATTTAGTGCCAAATGAGTATGAAAAGAAAGTAGATAAGGAAGCATTAAATAGAGAAATAATATCTTTAAATAAACGAGATAAAGAAATAATGATGCTCCGATATGGGCTAAATAATAAAAGGGAATATACTCAAAAAGAAGTAGCTGAAATATTAGGTATTTCTCAATCATATATATCGAGGATTGAGAAGAAAGTTATCAAAAAATTAAAACAAATACTAGTTAAATGATAAAAAGTGTGTTATATTTATGATAGGTGGTTAGTGTGATAGAAATACTAAAGAATAATGCTGATATAAAGGATAGTGAAGTAACAGAAACAATAGTTAGAGTAAAAGCCCTTATTATTAATTCTGAGAATAAGATTTTACTTGGTCATTCTTATTGTGAATATCAATTTCCTGGAGGTCACGTTTTAGGTGATGAGACTCTTTTAGAGGCTTTAAAAAGAGAATTAAAAGAAGAAACTGGTTTAGATTATGATGTAACTGGATTAGAACCATTTGTTCATTTAACTTCATATTTAAAAGATTATCCTAAAAATGGAGAAAATACTAAACATGAAATTTATTATTTCATTATCAATGATGATCGGATTCCTAATATTAAGGAGACCCATTATACAGATGAAGAATTAGATGGTAATTATGTTCTTAGATATATACCACTAGATGTAGTATGTGAAGTAATCATTGAAAATTCTAATTTGAATGGAGATGCAGCTGGAATAGTTCCTGAAATGATTGATGTATTCTATTATTACTTTAATAGCAAGAATTAAGCATCATAATTGATGCTTTTTTATATAGAAATAATTGTACTATTTTGTAATATTTCTTAATTTATGATATAATTTAATTATGAAAAATATTTTTAATATGACTAAAGAAATGTTGGAGGAATATTTTATAAGTATTGGGGAGAAAAAATTTAAAGCTACCCAAGTTTTTGAATGGTTATATATTCATAAAGAGTATAATATTGATAACTTTAGTAATATTAAAAAGGAAGTTATAAATAAATTAAAAGACGATTATAGTATAGATTTTATAAAATTAGAATTAGTTGAAGAAGGTAATGATGTAAAAAAATTCTTATTTAGATTACTTGATGGAGAAAAGATAGAAGCGGTTCTTATGGAACATGACTATGGATTATCAGTTTGTGTTTCTAGTCAAGTTGGATGTAATATGGGTTGTGCTTTTTGTGAAAGTGGAAGACTTAAAAAGGTGAGAAATTTAGAAACATATGAAATTGTTGAACAGATATTACTTATTGAAGGATATGTTGGTAAAAGAATAGATAGTGTAGTTATGATGGGAATTGGAGAACCATTTGATAACTATGATAATATTATTAATTTTATAAAGATTATTAATGATTCTAAGGGTCTAGCTATTGGTGCTCGTCATATAACTGTTTCGACTTGTGGATTAGTTCCTAAAATAAAAGAATTTAGTAATTTAGATTTACAAGTTAATTTAGCTTTATCGTTGCATGCTCCAAATAATGAACTAAGAAATAAGTTAATGCCTGTCAATAAAGCGTATAGTATAAATGAAGTAATTACCACAATTAAAGAATATATTGCAAAAACTAATAGACGAGTGACTATAGAATATGTTATGCTTAATATGGTTAATGATGGCGAGGATTGCGCTATAGAGTTAGCCAAGTTGCTAAAAGGTATGAATGTCTATGTAAATTTAATTCCTTATAATGAAACTAAGAATATTGGATTTACTAAGAGTAGTAAAGATAGAATTGATAAATTCTTTAATAAATTGAAGGAATTAGGCATAAATGTTACTGTAAGAAGAGAATTTGGTGGTAACATTAAGGCTGCTTGTGGGCAACTTAGAAGTGAGAGTGATTAATACGAAAACTTTTTATTTAACTGATACTGGAAGAGTAAGAGAACATAATGAAGATAGTGTTACAATCTTACGAAATATGAGTGGTGAATACTTAATGGTTGTTGCTGATGGCATGGGAGGTCATCGTAAAGGTGAAGTTGCTAGTGCCTTAACAGTTACTCATTTAGGTAAAAGATTTTCTGAATTATCTAAAATTGGTACTAAAACTGATGCTGTTAATTGGTTAAATGATAACTTAGCAGAGATTAATGCTGAGATTTTAGATTATGGTGCAAAAAATGAAAACTCTAAAGGGTTAGGTACAACGGTTGTGGCAGCCATAGTTACAAAAGAATTTTTGATATTTGCTAATATTGGTGATTCTGCTGGTTATGTTTTAAAGAATAATAAGTTGCATCGTGTTACAAAACCTCATACATTAGTTAATTTACTTGTTGATGCTGGTGATTTAACTGAGGAAGAAGCTAAAACACATCCAAAGAAGAATGTATTAATGAAAGCTTTAGGAGCTGGTATTAAATGTGAACCGGATATTTTTGATGTTGATAATGGCAGTGATGCAGTATTTCTATGTAGTGATGGTGTAACATCAATGCTTAATGATGATAGTATTGAAGCTGTATTAATAGATGATGAATTAACTATTGAAGAAAAGGTTATTAAGTTAATAAAAAAATGTAATGCTAGAGGGGGAACTGACAATATATCTATTGCCTGTTTAGTTCGCGAAAGTGGTGATAAAATATGATAATGAAGGGGCAAAAAATTAGTGATCGATACCAAATAATAAAGTCAATTGGGGAGGGTGGTATGGCTAATGTTTATTTAGCACATGATACCATTTTAGACCGTCCTGTAGCAGTTAAAGTACTTCGTGGTGATTTAGCTAATGATGAGAAATTTGTTCGTCGTTTTCAAAGAGAAGCATTATCTGCTAGTTCTTTATCTAATCCTAATATAGTTGAAGTATATGATGTTGGAGAAGATAATGGAGAATATTATATAGTTATGGAATATGTAGAAGGTAAGCATTTAAAGAACCTTCTTAAAAAACGAGGCAAACTTACCGTTGCGGAAGTAATAGATATTGTTTTACAAATAACTAATGGTTTAAGTGTAGCTCATGATTCTTATATAATACATCGGGATATTAAACCTCAAAATATTTTAATATTAGAAAATGGTTTGATAAAAATTACGGATTTTGGAATAGCTGTTGCTATGAATGCTACTCAACTTACCCAAACTAACTCAGTAATGGGTAGTGTTCATTATTTACCACCAGAACAAGCAAGTGGTAAAGGAGCTACTTTACAAAGTGATATTTATTCAATCGGTATATTAATGTATGAACTATTAACTGGTAAATTACCATTTAAAGGTGATAATGCCGTAGAAATAGCATTGAAACATCTAAAAGAGCCGATGCCAAGTATTAAGGATGAATTGCCTGATATTCCTCAAAGTGTTGAAAATATTATTTTAAAAGCTACTGCGAAGAATCCTAAGAATAGATATGCTGATGCTCGAGAAATGCATGAAGATTTAAAAACATGTTTGGATGATTCAAGAGCTAATGAACTAAAAATAACCTTTAAGTATCCAGAACATGATTATGATGATACAAAGATACTTAAAGCAGTTAAAGATGCCAAAAAGACTGAAAAAGTTAAAGAAACAAAGAAGAAAGAAGAAGTTGTTGTAAAACAAATTAATAATAAACAAGCGGCTGGTCAAAATAAATTAATAATTGCTTTAGCTAGTATATTTGTCGGTTTAGTGGTAATTATAACAACCATATTCTTGCTTATTCCTAAATTAACAAGTTCTAAACAAATTGAAGTACCTGATGTTAGTGGTAAAAGTATTACGGAAGCTATTAGATTACTGCAAAATGATGGATTTACGGTTGCTGATGAACAAAGAAATGAAGCTAGTGAAATAATTAAGAAAGATCATGTAATTAAAACTTCTCCAGCAGCAGGTTCTAAAAGAAAAGAAGGAACAGAAATTATTCTTTATGTATCTGTTGGAGATACTAAAATTGAAATAGAGGATTATTACAATAAAGATTATGCTGAGATTAAAGGTAAATTAGAAGCTAAGGGATTACAGGTATTAATTGAAAGAAGAGATATACCTTTAGAAGAAATAAATGATTATGAAGAAGGTAAAATAATAGATCAATCTGTCCAAGCTGGTGAAAAACTTTCTTTAGGGGATACAATAGTGTTATATATCCCTAAGTTGGATAATAAATATCCAGACTTTGTTGCAGAAGAATGGTCTATTGAAGAAGTTGAAAATTTTGCTGAAGATTATGGTATTATTTTAACTAAAAATTATGAAGAAACTAATGATTATCCTAGTGGTACGATAATTCGTCAAAGTAGAGCAGCAGGTACTACTGTTGTAAATGGTGCTAGATTAACTGTTACAATTGCTAGAGCAGTTTCAACTGATATTAATGAACCAGATGATACTGGAGACTTAGATTAATGCGTGGCCAAATAGTAAAACAAATTAGTAATACTTGGTCAGTAAAAACTGATGAATGTATAATTGAATGTAAGGCGAGGGGTAAATTTCGTAATAGGAATGAAACCCCTTTAGTTGGTGATTATGTAACAATTGATGATAAAAATAAAATAATAACAGAAATATTACCTAGGAAAAATGAATTATCTAGACCTGTTGTTACAAATGTTGATGTAGCATTAATTGTTACAAGTGTTAAAAAACCAGATTTATCATTAAATCTATTAGATAAATTATTAGTGATGGTAATTACTAATAATATTACACCGATTATTTGTTTAACTAAATTGGATTTACTTGATAATAATGAAAAAAAAGAAATAAAAAAGATAATGGATTATTATGAGAAAATTGGTATTAAAGTATTAAGTAATAAACATCTTTTTAAATTAAAAAGATGTTTAAATAAAAAATTAGTTGTATTAACAGGACAAACTGGAGCTGGTAAATCAAGTTTACTTAATAAACTAAAAAAAGATTTAAATATTGAAACTAATCCAATAAGTGAATCATTAAATCGTGGAGTACATACTACTAGACATACAGAAATATATAATATTGGTAAAATAAGATTTATTGATACTCCAGGATTTTCGGCATTAGATTTAAATGGTATAACTAAAGAAGTATTACGGGATTCTTATCCTGAATTTAAAAAATATGATTGTTCATTTAAAGATTGCTTTCATAAAAATGAATCTGGTTGTGAAGTAATAAAAGCTATAGAAAGAAAGGAAATCTTAACTAGTAGATATGATAATTATTTAAGATTTTTAGGAGAATGTAATGAAAGTAGTAGTAAGTTATATAAGTAGTTTATATGATAGAAGGGAAACTATTTTGAAAATAAGTGAAACTAGTGCAGATGCTATTCATGCTGATTTAATGGATGGTAAATATGCCGGAGAAGCAAATTTCACAATTAGTGATCCAAGTGCTTATATTGAAGAAGCTAATTTTCCGGTTGAATTTCATTTAATGACATTAAAACCTAGTGGATATTTAAATAGTCTCTATTCTTTAAATCCTACTTGTATCTATATTCATCCTGAAACTGAAGATAATCCCCAAAAAATACTTGAAGATATCAAAAATCATGATATAGAACCAGCAATTGTTATTAATCCGGATGAAGATATATCAAAATATGAATACTTGTATTCTTATGTTGGTAGAGTATTACTTATGAGTGTAGTACCAGGATATGGTGGTCAAAAATTTATTGAAGCTACAACTAATCGTTTAGATGAATTATTAGAATATAAAAGAATATATAATTTTGAAATTTTTATTGATGGGGGAATAAATAGTGAAACTATTGATAAAGTTTTAAATGCTGATGGGGTAATTAGTGGATCATTTATATGCAAAAGTGAAAACTATGAAGAAAGCATTAGAAAACTAAAGAAATAGTTTTTTTCTTATTAAGGAGAATTATGTTTGCCAGTGTAATAATTGAATATGGAGCTAAAAAAATAAGTAGAATGTGGACATATAAAATTCCAGAAAGATTACAAAATGTCATTAAGGTTGGTATGAAAGTATATGTTCCTTTTGGTGTGCAAAAAATTCATGGTTTTGTTTTAGATATATTTCCAACATATCAAAATGATATTGAATTAAAAGAAATAATTGATGTGGTAGATCCCTATTTAATCCTTGATAAAGAATTACTAGATTTAGGTAAGTACTTAAGTGAAACTACCTTAGTATCTTTATCTTGTGCTTATCAAGCTATGTTACCAACTTCTTTAAAAGCTAAAACTCAAAAGCATAATTATGCTTTGTATGATGAATATATCTATTTAATTAATAAAGATAATGCATTAGAATATATTAATAAATATCCTAAAAGAACTAGTCAAATTAAAGTAATAAATGATTTATTAAAAAGTACATATATTAATAAAAAAGAGTATAGTTCTAATACTATCAAAGAGTTATTAAACAATAATATAATAAGTATTAAAAAAGAGACTAAATATCGTATTAATAAGAATAATACTAGACATATTAATGAATTAACTAAAGATCAACAAGATGTATATAACCAAGTTATTAGTAATGAATATAATACTTATTTATTATATGGTATAACAGGTAGTGGTAAAACCGAGGTATATATAAAATTAATTGATAGGATTATTAAAGAAGGTAAAACTGCAATTATGTTAGTACCAGAAATAAGTTTAACTACTCAAATTGCTAATCGTTTTTATAATGCTTTTGCATCAGATGTAGCCATATTACATAGTTCTTTATCTGATGGTGAAAAATATGATGAGTATTTAAAAATATTACGGGGAGAAGTTCATGTTGTAGTAGGTACTCGTAGTGCTATATTTGCTCCCTTAAAGAATTTAGGAATAATTATCATTGATGAAGAGGATTCAACAAGTTATAAACAAGATAGTAATCCAAGATATCATGCCAGAGATATGGCTATATATCGAGCTAAATATAATAATATTCCGGTAGTACTTGGATCAGCTACTCCATCATTAGAATCTATGGCTCGAGCAAGCAAAGGAGTTTATAAATTGCTTACGCTAGATAAAAGAGTAGGTAATGCGGTATTACCAACAATTAATATTGTTGATATGACTCCAGAGATGAAGAAAAGAAATACCATTTTTAGTGACTATTTACTTAATAAAATAAAAGAAAAGATAGAAAAAAAAGAACAAGTAATTCTCCTTCTTAATAGAAGAGGCTTTGCAACCTTTATTACATGTAGTAATTGTGGTTATACATATAAATGTCCTAATTGCGATATCACACTTACGTATCATAAAACAACTAATAATTTAATGTGCCATTATTGTGGTTATCAAAAGAAAAAAGATAATGCATGTCCTAGTTGTGGAGAAGAAGCCTTAAACTACTATGGATTAGGAACCGAAAGGTTAGAAGAAAAAATCCTTGAGTTAATACCTAATGCTAGAATAGTAAGAATGGATCAAGATACAACCAGAAATAAAGGAACTCATGAAAAAATAATAAATGATTTTAAAGATTATAAATATGATATATTACTGGGAACTCAAATGATTAGTAAAGGACTAGATTTTCCTAAAGTAACATTGGTTGGAGTAATAAATGCTGATACTTCATTAAACATCCCAGATTATCGTAGTGGAGAAAATACATTTACCTTATTACATCAAGTTGCAGGTCGGGCTGGTAGAAGTGATTTATTAGGTGAAGTAGTAATTCAAACATTTAATCCGGATAATCATGTATTTAGTTATATTAAAGATAATAATTATAAAGGATTCTACAATTACGAAATGAATTTCCGTCATAAATTAAAATATCCCCCATATTATTATTTAGTTAGTATAAGAGTAATAGATAAAAGTTATGAAACTACAATGGATGAAGCAAAAAAGGTTAAAAAATATTTAGAAACTAATTTAACTAATACAAGTATAGTTTTAGGACCTACAACATGTAGTGTATTTAAATATTATAATGAATATCGAATGCAAATTATTATTAAATACCAATATGATGATAAATTAATGCCAGTATTAAAAGATTTAGATAATATTTATATTAATAAAAATACTAAATTAGAAATAGATTTTAATCCATTAAAAATCTAAAAATGTCAGAAAAATGACATTTTTTTTATGAAAAAAAAGTAATTTCTTATTTTATAGTTATAAAAGTATAATGAAAGGATAATAAGCATGAATTATTATAATGAAATTAAAGAAGAATTAACAAATAATGAAATAACTAAAAAAGTAAAAACATATTCCATAAATAAAAGTGATTTGGATACATATTATAATGTTGGTAAATTACTTAGTGAAGCAGGAAGACATTATGGTGAAGGAATAATAAAGGAGTATTCAAAAAGACTAACGAATGAACTGGGAAAGGGATATAGTCAAAGAAACTTGTGGACGATGTTAAAATTATATAATTTGGGTGAAAAAATGCAGACACTGTCTGCACAATTGACGTATAGTCATTATGTTGAATTATTACCATACGACGATATAAATAAAATAGAATATTACATAAATATATGTGAACAACAAAAACTATCAGTTAGACAATTACGAGAAAAAAATTAAAAGCAATGAATACGAAAGATTACCTGAAGAAACAAAAAATAAACTTGTAACGAACAATGAATTAAAGGTTAGTGATTTAATAAAGGATCCAATAGTAATTAAGAAAAGTAATAATTATGAGAAAATATCAGAGAAAGTATTACAAAAATCAATAATGGAAGATATACCATCATTTCTAAAAGAATTAGGTGAAGGATTCACATTTATAGATAACGAATATAAAATAAAGATAGGTAATCATTATAATTATATAGATATATTACTATTTAATATAAAATATAATTGTTATGTTGTAGTAGAACTAAAAGTAACAGAATTAAGAAAAGAGTATATAGGTCAAATAGAAATATATATGAATTACATCGATAAGAATGTAAAAAGGATAAGCAATGATAAAACGATTGGGATTATT
>JAEEGK010024675.1_pt1 | contig 12433 bp, 6 predicted proteins | sample 8958771 | NCBI WGS metagenome assembly JAEEGK01 (sample SAMN16246547, study PRJNA631951) | gut metagenome | biome: gut microbiome; feature: rumen; material: SC-attached | host: Bos | place: Iran: Karaj | collected 2018-10 | reverse complement strand
GCTGAGGAAGGTGCCCTAGTTGGTGCTGGCGAGAAAGGACGAGCTGGGACTGCTGATGCTGGAGCGGTCGGCAACGAAGGGCTACCACCTGGTATTCCGCAGGCGTCCGGAACTGTCGCATGTCGAGAACCTGGAATGGGCCAGCCGCCTGCTGGGCGTGGAGTTCGACAAGGGCGCGAAGGACATCACGCGCGTGTTCTTCACCACGACGGGCAGCGAGGAGGACCTGCTGTTTCTGGATGATGAGATCTTCGACCCCCTCCCAGCCTCCCCGAGGGGAGGAGAAGACGACGCTCCACAAGTCTCCCCTCGGGGAGATTTAGAGGGGGTTGCCTACGACCCTGAGGCGAGCTACAACGGGGTGTTGTTCAAGGACATCATCGCGAAGTACTGGGAGCTGTTCAACGGCGGGAAGGAACCTGTAGAGGGTGACCGCAATGTGCTGACGTTCGAGCTGGCGGTGACCATCCGGAGCATCTGCGGCTACTCGCTGGAGAAGCTGATGCAGGTGATACCGAACTATTGGATGCCCCCCCACCAACTCCCCCAAGGGGGAGAGAAAAAAGTCTCCCCTCGGGGAGATTTAGAGGGGGTCACTGAGTGGCGCAAGACGCTGGAGAATGCGCTGAAGGAGCCTCGGAAGGGTATGCCGTACCGACTGAAGCAGGTGCTGCAGGCGCTGAAGTCGCAGCAGGGCGTGAAGGCTTGTGGCGGTACGCTGACCACACCGCCGCCGATGCCGAAGCGGTTGCCGCCACTGATACGGTTGCTGACGAAGAACGTGCCGTGGTTCTACAAGCCCGCGGTGGCCAATGCGGTGTTCCCGGCACTGGGTGTCCACCTGCACGGTGTGAAGTTCCGCTACTGGGACAACAGGGAGCACGAGGCGACGTTCATGAACGTCTTGATAGGTCGGCAGTCGATTGGTAAGGGTACCATCAAGGATCCCATCCAGTACATCATGGAGGACATCCGCCAGCGCGACATTCCCAACCGTCAGCGCGAACAGGAGTGGAAGCAGAAGAACCCCAGTGCGAAGCAGAAGAAAGAGCCGCGGCCGACGGACATCTGCATACAGATGCTCATCGACAACCTGACGGACGCCATCTTCAACCAGCGCGTCATCGATGCCAACAACAACGGACAGCGTTTCATCTACCTCCTTGTCGACGAGATAGAGGGTCTGAAGAAGGTCACGTCGAAGGGAACGGTCGACGAGGTGGGACTGCTGATCCGCAAGGCCTACGACAACTCGGAGGTCGGTCAGGAGCGCTACGGCTCGGACTCGGTGAGCGGCATCGCGCCGTTGCGCTGGAACTTCAACGCCTCGACGACACCGCCCAATGCACGGAAGTTCTTTGCACGGATGGTGAACGACGGCACCGTAGGCCGACTGGACATCTCGACCATTATCCGCAGCAATGATGACGACGATACGGCGCCTATCCTGGGCATCTACGACCACACCTTTGCGCAGGAGCTGAAGCCCTACATCGACCGTCTGGAGGCAGCCAACGGGCTGATCGAGTGTCCGCAGGCCAAGCGTCTGTCGCTCGACATGAAGCAGGAGAACACGGATGCCGCCAATCTCTATGACAGCGAGGCCTATCGGGTGTTCTCCTATCGTGCCAACGTCATTGCCTGGCTGAAGGGGATGGTGCTCTACGTGGCGCACGGCTACAAATGGTCGAAGGAGATAGCCGATTTCGTCCGCTGGAGCCAGTCGTACAACCTGTGGTGCAAGATGCTGTACTTCGGTCAGCAGCTGGAGCGCGAACTGCGTGAGGAGGTCGAGATACAGAGTCAGTCGGGACCACAGAACCTGCTGAACTATCTGCCCGACGAGTTCACCCGTGAGCAGTACCGCCAGATGCGTCAGAGTCATGGCAAGACAGGCGATGGTCAGTCCACGCTGCGCGTCTGGCAGAATCGCGGGCACATTGTCTACGATGAAGTCTGCGGCCGTTACTGCAAGACGGAAACGTACAAGCGGAAGTATTCTAATTGACAATTGAGAATTGACAATTCTCTGACCTGAAGGTCAGAGTGTGGCACGCAATGAGAATTATGATTACTATTGAGAACACCCAAGAATGCTTCGTGCGGCTCTGGCGAAAGCTGGAGCGCACGAGGCGCCTCCTCTGGGAGCAGCACCGCCGGTTCTGCATCCGCCACGTGATGCAGATGTGGCTGGGCGCCGAGGCTACCGACGACCTGATCTGGGAGGTGTGCAGCAAGATGACGATGGTGCTCGACGACGACATCCCCGTCGGCGGTTGGGACGAGCTGCCGGCCCCCGCGCTCTATCCCCGCCGACACCGTGAACTGCTGCGCGTCGTCGTGGCCGTCGTGCTGGACATCGGAGTGCGTAAGGTCGACCTGAAAGCCCTCGACCGGGCCTACAGCATCGCCTTCCCGAAGAGCACGCCGATTAATGTGAATAAGAAAAAAGTCGGGCTGAAGTGAGGTCAGTCCGATTTTTTTTCGTACCTTTGGCGGCTGAAATTGAATAAGGTAAAATGATTTCAGTAGAAGGACTGCGTGTGGAGTTTGGTGTGAAGCCGTTGTTTGCGAATGCCAGTTTCGTGATTAACGACCGCGACCGTGTTGCCCTGGTGGGTAAGAACGGTGCGGGCAAATCGACTCTGCTCAAGATACTTTGCGGGCAGCAACAGCCGACAGCCGGTGTGGTGAGCGTGCCCAACGACACGACAGTAGGTTATCTGCCTCAGGTGATGAACCTGCAGGACTCGATGACGGTGCGCGAGGAGACCCAGAAGGCCTTTGCCGACATCAAGCAGATGGCACAGCGCATAGAGCGGATGAACCAGCAGCTGGCCGAGCGCACGGACTACGAGAGCGAGGAGTATATGGCGCTGGTGGAACGCTTCACCCAGGAGCACGACCGCTACCAGATGATGGGCGCCGACGGCTATGAGGCCGAGATAGAGCGCACGCTGACGGGTCTGGGCTTCGAACGCAGCGACCTGGAGCGTCCGACGCGTGAGTTCTCGGGCGGCTGGCGCATGCGCATAGAGCTGGCGAAGATTCTGCTGAGGAAGCCTGACGTGCTGTTGCTGGACGAGCCCACGAACCATCTGGACATTGAGTCGATACAGTGGCTGGAGCAGTATCTGGCCAACCAGGCGAAAGCCGTCGTGCTGGTCAGTCACGACCGCGCATTTATTAATAATGTGTCGAACCGGACGATGGAGATTTCGTGTGGTCAGATTACGGACTACAAGGTGAAGTACGACGAGTATGTCGTGTTGCGCAAGGAGCGTCGCGAACAGCAGTTGCGTGCCTACGAGAACCAGCAGAAGGAAATGGCGGAGATGAAGGACTTCATCGAGCGTTTCCGCTATAAGGCCACGAAGGCCGTGCAGGTGCAGCAGAAGGTGAAGCAGCTGGAGAAAATCGTGCCCATCGAGGTGGACCAGGTGGACAACTCGGCCATGCACCTGAAATTCCCGCCCTGTCTGCGCTCAGGCGACTATCCCGTCATCTGCGAAGACGTGAAGAAGGAATATGCCCACGTGGTGTTCGAGGGTGTGAACCTGACCATCAAGCGCGGCGAGAAGGTGGCCTTTGTGGGTAAGAACGGCGAGGGTAAGTCGACGCTGGTGAAATGCATCATGGGAGAGATTCCCTTCGATGGCAACCTGAAGATCGGCCATAACGTGCAGATCGGCTATTTTGCCCAGAACCAGGCACAGCTGTTGGACGAAGGGCTGACCGTGTTCCAGACGATAGACTATGTGGCCAAGGGCGAGGTGCGCCTGAAGATCAACGACATACTGGGTGCCTTTATGTTTGGCGGCGAGGCGTCGGACAAGAAGGTGAAGGTGCTGAGCGGTGGCGAGCGCAGCCGACTGGCGATGATCCGTCTGTTGCTGGAACCCGTGAACCTGCTGATACTCGACGAGCCCACGAACCATCTGGACATGGCGTCGAAGGACGTGCTGAAAGAGGCCATCAAGGCATTCGACGGCACAGCCATTATCGTGAGCCACGACCGCGAGTTCCTGGACGGACTGGTGACGAAGGTCTATGAGTTCGGCGGCGGCAGGGTGCGCGAACACCTGGGAGGCATCTACGACTTCCTGCGTGCGAAGCAGATTTCGGAGCTGAGCGAGTTGCAGGTGGCGAAGAGTGCCAGTAGCACTAGTAGCCCTAGTATGACTAGTACGACTAGTAGGACTAGTAGGACTAGTGAGACTGGCAGTCCAGGCAACGGAGCGCAGAGCTACGCGGAGCGCAAGGAACAGCAGAAGCGCGTGCGCAAGGCCGAGAAGGCCGTCGAGGAGTCGGAGCGCAAGATCAGCGATATGGAACGTCGGCTGAAAGAGCTGGACGAGCTGCTGATGAAGCCCGAGAATGCGTCGGACATGAAGCTGGTGACGGAGTACACGTCGACGAAGAAAGCCCTGGACGAAGAGGTGGAACGTTGGGAACGGCTCTCGGAAGAACTTGATACATTGAACATTGAACATTGAACATTGAACTTTGAACTTTGAACATTATATAAAATAAAAACGTTATGAAAAAATTATTGATTATGATGGCATTAGCATCGATGACTATGTCGGGTGGTGCGCAGCAGTTGCGGTCGGGCATCAATCTGGCTGACCTGGACACCAGCGTGCGTCCTGCCGACGACTTCTATGAGTATGCCTGCGGCGGATGGATGAAAGCCAATCCGCTGCCCGCTGCCTATTCACGTTATGGCAGTTTCGACCGTCTGGCCGAAGACAACAACAAACGCATCAACGGAATCCTGAAGGAATTGCTGGAGAACACGTACGAAGAGGGTTCTGTAGAGCAGAAACTGAGCGACCTGTATAAGCTGGCGATGGACTCTGCCCGTCGTGAGCAGGAGGGTTTGTCGCCCGTGATGCCCCTCATCAAGCGTATGGAGGCCGCCAAGACGAAGGACCAGCTGTTTGCCATTCAGTTGGAGATGGCTCCCTATGGCGAACAGGAGTTCTTTGGTGCCTATATCGGTGCCGACGAGAAGAACGCCACGGAGAATATCGTCAACATCATGCAGAGCGGACTGACGCTGGGACAGAAAGACTACTATCTGGAGACCGACGAGGCCACGACCAAGATCCGTGAGGCCTACAAGAAGCACATTGTCCGCATGTTCCAGCTCTTCGGATTCAAGAAGGGTGCCGCCGAGCAGAAGATGAAGAACATCATGAAGGTGGAGACGGCACTGGCCAAGGTGTCGAAGTCGCGTACTGAACTGCGTAATCCGCAGGCCAACTACAACAAGATGACGCTGGACGAGTTCAATGCCAAGTATCCGCACTTCCAGCTGGAGAAGCAGGCCGAGGCCATGGGACTGAAGACGGTGTATCTGAAGGAGTTGGTGGTCGGACAGCCCGACTTCATGGCTGCTGCCGACAAACTCTTTGCCACGATGAAGCCCGCCGAATATCGCGACGTGATGGAGTGGGGCGTTATCGGCAGTGCTACGGGACTGTTGAACGATGCCGTCCGTGAGGCTAACTTCGACTTCTATGGCAGGGTGTTCTCGGGTCGTAAGGAAGACCATCCGTTGTGGCGCCGTGCCACCAATCAGGTGCAGGGCGTGATGGGCGAGGCACTGGGGCGCATCTATGTCAAGAAGTATTTCCCCGCCTCCTCGAAGGAGCGTATGAAGACGTTGGTTGAGAACCTGCGCATTGCTTTGGGCGAGCGTATTGCTGCTCAGGACTGGATGGACGATTCGACGAAGGTGAATGCCCTGTTGAAGCTGAACAGCTTCTATGTGAAGATTGGTTATCCCGACCGCTGGACCGACCTGTCAGGTCTGAAGATTGATGCGAAAAAATCGTACTACGAGAATATGAAGGAGTGTAGTCGCTTCTGGCTGAAGTGGCAGATAGAACACAAGGCTGGAAAACCCGTCGACCGCGACGACTGGCACATGACTCCGCAGACGGTCAACGCATACTATAACCCTACCACGAACGAAATCTGCTTCCCAGCTGGTATTCTGCAAGTTCCGTTCTTTGATCCGACAGCCGACGATGCCTTTAACTATGGTGCCATCGGAGTGGTGATCGGACACGAGATGACGCATGGTTTCGACGATCAGGGACGTCAGTACGACAAGGACGGAAACATGCACGATTGGTGGAAGGAAGCTGATGGAAAAAACTTTACTGAACGGACGGATAAGTATGCAGACTTCTTCTCGAATATCAAGGTGTTGCCCGACCTGAATGCCAACGGTCGTCTGACGCTGGGCGAGAACCTGGCCGACCACGGTGGACTGCAGGTGGCGTGGTATGCCTACAAGAATGCCACCAAGCGCAATCCGTTGCCCGTGATTGACGGACTGACCGCCGACCAGCGTTTCTTCCTGGCTTATGCCGGTGTGTGGGCTGGTAACGTGACGGAGGCCGAAATCCGCAACCGCACCAAGAGCGACCCCCATTCGCTGGGTCGTTGGCGTGTCAATGGAGCCCTGCCTCATATCGATATGTGGTATGATGCATTCGGGGTGAAGGAAGGTGACAAAATGTTCGTTCCAAAGGCTCAACGACTGTCTTTATGGTAGAATTTTTCTGCCAAAATGCATAAAATGCCGTCGTAAATATAAATTTACGGCGGTTTTTTTGTTGGTTTTAAAAAAAATTAGTAACTTTGCCACAATTATTACTACATGTATGATGAACGACAACAATTTTGACATAGAAAGTACGCAACGGACCGCAAGGCCGCAAACGTTGCAAAGAGAGATGGAGAAGCCGCGTGAAGACCAGCCTGTAATGATGCAACAACAGCAACAGCAGGCGGCAGGAAAGGCTTGTCCCCATTGTGGTGCTATCAATGACCCTGAAGCTATGTTTTGTGCCCAGTGTGGCCAACCCATCAGCAAGATGTCCTGTCCGCATTGTGGCGCGGAGATGGATCCTGATGCTGATTTCTGTGAGGTGTGCCACCACTACATCCGGAAAGATGTCTGTTCCTATTGCGGAGCCCATCTGGCAGGCAACGAAGCCTATTGTCCGGAATGCGGCAGTCCGAGGGGCGGTATCGTCTGTCCGACGTGTCGCACGCTGAACGATTTTGCTTTTTGCAAGAAGTGCGGTACAGCGCTGACGGAAGAAGCCAAGATGCTTGTAAAGGAGTTGCAGCATAATCCCGACTATCAGGAGCTGGTGGATATCGTGCAGGACTTTTCGAAGCTTGAAAACGCTTTACCCTATAATTCTGAGCGTGACATCTTGCGTGAGCAGGCAAACAACAAGTTGCGAGAGCGCGTGTTGACCCTGTTGGCCAAGGATGAGGGCGTGGAGAATCCCGTGATTCCCAAACCCGAGACAAAACGCATGACCAAGGAAGAGCTGGAGGAGCAGAAGTCAGTGAAGATCAAGATGTTGTCGGCCATTCTCGACAAGTTGGCCGTTCCGCCTTGCCCCTCACCGGCTAAGGCTCGCAACTATGCGATGGCCAGCAAACCAGTGGGTGTGCGCCTGGCATGGGTTTGCAACTATAAGCATGCCATGCACAGCAGTCCGTGTGGTTGCGCCAAGCCCCAGATGGGTGGAAAATGGGTAGTGTTAGGCAACAATAGTAACGTGGAAATAAAAGACGACAAATAAGATATGGACGACAAGACCATAAATGGCTTACAACCTGCTGCTGCGAATGATGTGACGGCCAGTACGATAAAGACGGTACGTCCGGACGGTGGTCAGCAAGCTGCAAACGGAGAGATGACCCTCCGTCCTCAAGCGAATACCCAGAACCCGACGGGTGGGGATGTGGAGTTCTTGCTGAAAGGCAAACTATATAAAAGCATTAAGTGCTTGAGCGACAATTCTGGTGAGGCTCAGGTCTTTCTGGTGGAAGGTGAAGAGGGCGAGCGCGTGCTGAAAGTCTATTACCCCAACTTCACCATCAAGAAGACTCTGATGCGCATCATCCAGAATATCGGTATGGAGATGATCGTCAAGATATACGATTACGGTAAGACTTATGTTGACGGCAAGAACCGCGACTACGAATTGATGGAATATCTGCATGGCGGTACGCTGAATAACTACGATCTGGACGGTGACTTCAACCAGTTCCGCCGTATCGCTCTGCAAGCCGCTGCCGCATTGGCCTATTGTCATAATTGCAACATCATACATAAAGACATCAAGCCCGGAAACTATTTCTTCCGCGAGACCGACCATAAGGAAATCGTGTTGGGCGACTTCGGAATCTCGAGCGTGCTGGAAGGTGACGAGAAGGTGCACCGCACCACACAGGCTCGCACACCGGTGTATGCTGCTCCCGAGATGTATAACGATGTCATTGACGGCGAGGTGGAGATTACCCCCGCTGTCGACTTCTACTCGCTGGGTATCACGCTGATGACCCTTTGGTTGGGTGAGAATCCGCTCAGTCATAACGAGCGTGTGATGATGCGTAAGAAGAACGAAGGCCGTCTGCCGCGCATCAATGAACTGCCCGACCGTGTGAGAATGATTGTGCAGGGTTTGACATCGGTGAACCCGATGACCCGTTGGGGTTATGACGAGGTGGAACGCTGGTTCCTGGGTGAGGACGTAAAGATTGACCTGTCGTCGCCCATCCTGAAATACCGCAGTTTCATCGTTGACCCGGAGCGTAACCTCGTGGCCGACAATGTGCATGAACTCATTCCCTTGTTGCTGGACAATGAGCGACTGGCCATCAACTACCTTTATAACGGTCGAATTGCCGGTTGGCTCGAACAGTGCGGCAACGTGAAGTTGAGTTCTGCCGTCAAGGATATTGTCGTCAACCGTTATCCCGTCGACCAGCATGCCGGACTGATGGCTGCCGTCTACGTGATGGAACCGACCTATCCTTATAAAGATTTGCGCGGGAACTTATGTGACGATGTGCATAGTGCGGCCATCTCCGTCTTGAGCTATCAGGAGGAATACAAGATTGCATTGGCGAATCCGAATGACACGCTCTATCTGTATCTGGAATCACATTCCAAGGCAGATGTGAACCGACTCCGTAGCTATTTTGCCGAAGACAGCAATATCGACACCCGCGTGGCTATTCTAAGGTTCGTCTATGAGGTTGATCACGACATCCCGTTCCTGGTGAATCGTCCTTCCTCGAATCTGGCGGATATCGTACATTCCTTCGGTTATGAAGATTGTACGGACGACGAATGGCTCAGTCTGAGTGACGGCCGTCTGTTGTCGTGGATGTATTGCCATGAAGATCATATGGCCTGTGAGGCATTGCGTATAATGACAGCAGGAAAGGAGCCGAGCCGTTCGCTGGGGTATAAGGTGCTGTATAACATTGACAAGGAGGCGCCGTTTGACTTGCGCAATGCCGACTCTCCCTATAAGGTCGGAGAAGTTTTGCGCGAACAGCTTAAGGAATGGCAGAATCTGTCTGACGAGGAGTATGCCAAGAAAGCAGAAGACTTTAGTGATTCTGACGGCAGGTTCATCTATTTTGCCCAATTGCATGGCTGGTTCGAGCAAATCAGTCAGGCGCGTGCCTGCTTCGACATGAAGAGCGAAGAGAATCGCAACCGTCTGGGTGCATATGATATCCGTACCGCCCTGTATCGCTTCTGCCGTATCTTGGGAGTAACACCCACCTATTTATTGGAAGACGGCACAGAACTCACGTCGGCCATCACCATGGATAAGCTGGCCTATCGTCCACAGTTGCTGTCGGCCATGAAACACGGTTCGCTGAGTCAGTGGATGGCAGTATTCTATCACGAGGATCCCTTCCAGGAATTCAGCGAGACGTACAGCTATGAGCGTAAGTTGGAGGAATGGATATGCAATTTAGGAGAAATAGACCAGAATCAGTACTTCTACAAGCGTTATGGAAACGCCAAGGAAGAAACGGCAAAGAAATACCAGGAGGTGCGCTCTGGTTTCAACAAGGCGAAGATGAAGGAGCGCCGCTGGCGTTACATCTTCTATGGCTTGTGTGCCGTATGGGTGCTGCTGTTGTTGATATGCGGTATTTCCACGTCGGGTCGTGAATATGTCTTCCAGCATCCGATGATGACCATTGGTTTCCCTGTGGGCGGTATGACTGCTATCATCGTGGGACTGCGAGCCTATTTCCGAGGTTATGGTTTTGTGATGTCGTGCTTATGGGGATTGTTGGGAATGATTTCATCCTATCTGCCTTTGCTGATACTCAGGACAGTCGATGGCAGTATGCCCAGTCTGTTCATCCCCGCGGCAATCGTTATTACCTTATTATATATGGCGGTATGTCATGTGACAGACTACCATAGCGACTCGAAGGGTGACAATCAACTGATCAACGAGGTGATGGAGGACGACATCAAGTCGACGCTACTGGAACCGCTGTACTACACCTTCAAGCAGCGCACCTTCAAGTTCAAGGGGTCGAAATTCGGTATGCTGGATGATGTGACGAACCAGATTCGCTCGTTGAGTGGAGAATCGGTACTGCACTATATCCTGTGGAGTACTATGGTAGCCGTATTACTGTTTGAGATGCTGTTCTTCAGTCCCAAACTGTTGAATTACAAGAATCCGGATCTGGATAATTTACGTGTGACTCCGACTGATGTCATCAATCAATTACAAAAGGACGTAGAGTAATATGATATGTAATAATTGTCATAAGGAAAACCGCTCAATAGCCAAGTTCTGCCGCTGGTGCGGACAACCGCTGGTATCCCAGAATGTGTTAGACCGCATGGTGGGACTTGACGAGGTGAAGCAGCAATTGAAAACCGTTGTAGACACCTATACCTATCTGCATTCCCGCAAGGACATCATGAATGTGCGTCTGAGCGTCAATGCCATTATCATTGGTGAGACAGGTACCGGTAAGACAGCTCTTGCCGAGGTGATACGCGACTACTTCTACCAGCATAAGATTATTGAGAAGCCCAAGCTGACGATGGTCGATGCTGTGGATTACCAACGCTTTGTTGACAAGTGGGACGACAATGTCAAGAAGGCTCGTGGCGGCATTTTGTTCTTTGACAATGTACAGAAGCTGTTGCCAGACCGATATTCGAACCAGGTGAATCCGCTCGACAAGTTGTTTGTAGAGATGGACAAGTGGGATGAGAATCCCATCGTCATGATTGCCGGTCTGCCTAAAGGTCTTGACGACTTCCTGACGGCCAATCCTGCAGCACAGAACCGATTCAAATATACGTTTAAGCTGCCCACACCGGGCTATCAGGAACTTTGTGATATCTGCAAGCAGGAGCTGCGTACCAAGTATGGCATATCTGCCTATAGTCCAAATGCCGAACATAAATTGTTGCGGTTCTTCCAATATCAGGTGAAGATTAAGGATGACACGTTCGGCTATGCTCATGTGGCTATCAAAACGGCTGAGGACATCTTTACTTCGTTTATCAGCAGAGGTGCTGAGGCTGTCATGGTAGAAGAACAGGATATCAGGGGCTACGTACCCGAAGAGCGCACATTAGAGGATATCCTTAGCGACCTCAATCACTATATCGGCATGGACGAAGTGAAGAAGGCCGTCCGCGAGATTGCTTATTCCGTACATAACAGCGTACAGCGTGCCCAGCGAGGATTGGGTGAGCAGGAGAAGGCCGGTATACATATCGTGCTGACGGGTAATCCTGGAACAGGTAAGACCACCATTGCCCGCAAATTGGGTGAGATATTGGAATCTATTGGTTATTTGGATAGCGGACATGTGGTTGAGGTAGATCGTTCTAAGATGGTCAGTCCCTATCAGGGCGAGACACCAAAGGTCGTAGACCGCCTTTGCGACAAGGCCATGGGCGGCATCCTCTTTGTTGACGAGGCCTATACACTGGCACCGTTGAGCCAGAGCGGCGAACGCGACAATCAGGGAGCACAAGCTTTGGAACAGCTGATGAAACGTATGGAGGACGACCGCGGTAAGTTTGTGGTGATTGCTGCCGGCTATCGTCAGGAAATGGATAATCTGTTCCGTATCAATGTTGGCTTCCGTAGCCGTTTCAGCTATTTCCTCAATATCGAAGACTACAATCCTGATCAGCTGTTCCAGATCATGCAGGTCTTTGCCAAGGAGAAGAAGTACGAGTTTACGAAGGATGCCGGGGAACTGACATTGAAGATGATTACCGAGCTGTATAATTCACGTGATAAGGATTTTGCCAATGGACGTACTATGCGTCAGCTGTTCGACAAAATATGTTCACGCCAGGCAGAGCGCCTACAGAAGGGTAACATCTCGACAATGACAAACGAGGAACTGATGACCATCGATGTGGCTGACATACCTTATGAGGCACCCAAAGCCGTTGACTATAAGGACTGTCTGGCCAAACTCGACGGACTGGTGGGACTGGCAGGTGTCAAGAAGGAAATCAGTAATCTGGCCGCTTTCCTCAACCTGCAGATTGGTCGTGGCGAGACAAATACGTTCCAGGGCAAGCACTATT
>JAEEGK010024674.1_pt1 | contig 12434 bp, 9 predicted proteins | sample 8958771 | NCBI WGS metagenome assembly JAEEGK01 (sample SAMN16246547, study PRJNA631951) | gut metagenome | biome: gut microbiome; feature: rumen; material: SC-attached | host: Bos | place: Iran: Karaj | collected 2018-10 | reverse complement strand
ATGTCGGCCTCGGTGAGCCTAGAAACTGTAGGCAAAAAATTTATGAATCTTGCTTCGAAACTTGAAAATGTAGATGGTAATTTTGATGTAGAGTTTGATGTAAGTGACGGCTATATCGAAGTTGCCGATGCAAAGATTGTTACGGTAACCATTAGAGGCCACCAACAGACTGTTGATTATGATGGTGTCAAACACAGTGTGTCGGGTTACGATGTTTCTATAGACCATGAGGGCTATTCGCTGACGGACTTTGTGTTCCACGGAGATAGCGTTGTGGAGGCGACTTCGGCGGGAACGTATCCGATGGGACTTGATGTGACTCAGTTTGAGGACAAAGGCTTGACGGACTTTGAAGATGTTAAGTTCAACGTGATTGACGGTGGCCTTGTCGTGAATCCGATTAAGAAAACTCTGACGATCACGGCGAATTCCGTTGCCCAGGGCAACGGTAAGGACGCTGTCCTTACGGATCCGGGATTTACCTTCACTCCGGACGTCCTTGCGGAGGGCGACTACATTCAGGTCGTGATTGAAGGCTCTGTGACGGGAAGAGGCTCTTCTGAAAATAAGATTCTCTCGTATGTGATTAAAAATTCAAATAATGAAGATGTCACGGCATCGTATGAGAATGTCAAGACTGTCAATGGTAAGTTGACGGGGTATCCTGTCGTTGCAGCCAAGTATGGTGATGGCGAAACGGATACCGTTCAGGTCGTCCTTGTCAATTGCCCCGAAACAGAAGATCTGGAAAAGTCTCCGCTATGTCTTCGAAAGCAGGTGAAAAATTCGCTTGATTCGCTGAGCGGTGTGTTGGGTGAAGTTTTGCCGCGCAGGGGCGACAGCGAAGATTCTACGTATGCCTTCAATACCTACCGTAACAAGTGGCATTACAATGAAGACAAGGATTGGTATGAACCTGAGTTTGAATCCTTAGTCAAGCGGACTGAAATTGTTGTGAAATATGGTGAAACTCCAAATGATACGATTCATTTGAAGGTCAATGTGCCGGTTACGCGTAACGATTCGCTTTTGAACAAGGCGATTGTCAATGGTTTGAATAACCACAATCCGAGAATTCCGCTTCCGACTAAGACCGAAACTTGGGATTCTACGTATACGTTCGCACAGAAGTGGGAAAAGGATACGGACGGTGCTTACGTGCCTCTGTTTAAGAGCGAAGTGAAGGAGAAGGAACTCAAGGTTATTTACGCAAGTAAGACCAAATATTTCTGGGTCGATGTCCTTGTGACCGACGATGAAGACCTGGTGATAGAAAAGATTCAGGCGCAAGCGGAGGTAGAAGGGGTGACTCCTGAGCCGTATCCTCGCAATGCGAATTATGACTATGAGTTTAGAACTTGGGTAATGGATCCGGAAAATGATGAGGTCTATCGTGCGGACTTTATCATGACCGTCAAGAAAGATACGATTGTCGCTGTGGTGGGCCCCGAAGATTCCGTCAAGGTAATCGTCGATAGGACCGATGACGAAGATGAACGTACAAGGAAAATCGATTCGACCCTGGCAAGTAAGGAACCGAAAATTGTTCCTGTGCCTACGGACCCGCATCAGGATTCCGTCTATACTTTCGAGGAATGGGAGAAAGATCCGGCTTGCAAAACTTGTTACAATCCTATATTCTCGTCGGAAGTCAAGGATGATACGATTGTCGTTGCCTACGCAAAGGGCAAATCGATCGACGTGGTGATTAAGGTGACGGATAGCGAAGAAGAAATCGCAAGAAAGATTGATTCGACCATGGCAAGCTTCGATCCGCCTCTCCAGCCGGAAAAGACGAATCCGCACAAGGATTCCAGCTACGTTTTCTCGAACTGGAAAAAGGATTCCGACAAGCATTATGTGCCTGAATTTACCCCGGTTGCAAAAATCAAGGATATCGTGGTGGCCTATGGCGATGGTCCAAGTGATACCCTTTGGGTGAAGGTGAAAACGCTGGATTCCGAGGATGACATAAGCAAGGCCATTTCCGATACGCTTGCAAAGCATAAGCCGAAAATCCCGCTGCCGCCCAAGGTTACTGAAGATGACGATTCCACCTACGTTCTTGATGGCTGGAAACAGAGTGCAGAGGATTCTACCCGCTATGAACCTGTCATTGTGGGTATTGTCAAGAAAGATACCATTGTGGTGAAGTATGGTAAAAAGGCTACCGATACGATTCATGTGGAAATTCATGTGACCGATAACGATGCCAAGGTGAACCAGAAAATCAATGCCGCTATCAAGTCGCATGTTCCGGCTATTCCGACTCCGACCAAGAAGTCGACGGAAGAACAGACGTTCACGTTTAATAGTACCTGGCACAAGAACGAAAAGACTTCGTACTACGAACCGGGATTTAGAGCTGACGAAAGAAGCCGTGAATATGTCATTAAGTATGGCGATGGTGCTGCAGATACGATATCGACGATGTTCTTTGTCGTCGATGTGAATACGCAGGAAAAACTGGATCAAAAGATTGGCGAATTCCTGGAACAGTCCGGAAAGGTTGTTCCGTCGAAGGCTGAAACCGAAGATTCTACGTTCGTCCTTCATTGGAAGGAAAAGCAACCCGAAGGGTGGCATGTTCCGGAATTTGAAGGTGTTGCAAAATCTGTAAAGATTATTGTGAAGTATGGCGACAAGGAAACAGATACGGTCTACGTGGTGATCCGGATAACCGATACGGATTCGATTATTGAATCGAAAATCGAGGAAGCCCTTCCGAAGCAAGGTGGCGATTCCATTCGTGTGTTGCCGGTGAAGGATGCGGATAGCACATATACCTACGAATTCGAAAAGTTTGTGCGGAATGACTCGACAGATGTCTACGAACCGACTTTCGCAAGGATTGCCAGAGTGTTTAACGTAAACTTCATCCTGCCTGCGGAAGGATGTTTAACGGCTATGTTCAACGGCTGTACCTATGGGAAGGAGGTGACAAAGCTTCCCTATACCTATGGGAAGGTGACAATGCTTCCGCTCGGTAAAATTGAGGGTGACACCACTTGGGAATTCAAGGGTTGGTACCAGAAGAGGAATGGCCTGGGTGAGCGCTACAAGGCGATGCTTGCCACCGATTACGGTGACAAGGATGTGTACCCGCTGTTCCAGAAGACAATCCGCTACGATGATGCTCGTGGAGAAACGGGTGAAATCGTCGTGATTTATTCTGGCTCTGCCGAAAAGACGATTGACCGCGCCTTGGCGGGAGTCATTCCTGAAAACTACAAGAAGGGTCAGGTGACCTATACCTTCGACAAGTGGCAGCTGAAGGACGGTGTTTATACGGCAACGTTCGTGGATGCCGCTACCGGCTTACCGGAATCTAGGTCTGTGGGCTTTACCGTGGCAACGAGTGGCCGTGCCCTTGAAATTTCGGGAGCGAAAATCGGTTCGAAGGTGATGGTCTACGATGTTCAGGGTGTCCTCGTGGCGCAGGATGTCGTGACGAATGGAACTCGTCGAATCGAACTCTCTCGACCGGGCAGTTACGTTGTGCGGGTTAACCGCCGTACACTCCGCGTGAACGTGGAATAGCACACTCTTCCCTCGTCATCCTGCGCAAAGCGCAGGATCCAGGATTTTATGCGTTGAATTTTTCTATTATTCTCCGTAATGGTTTTACGGAGAATTGTCTTGTTGCTTTGTGTGGCATGCGCCTTCGCCTTTGGTGAAGGTGTTCCGGAAGACGATTTTCAGCGCTACTCCGTAGTCCCGATTCTGGGCTATACTGAAGAGACCGAATTCCAGGTTGGCGTGATGTCGCTGTTCTTTTTGAGGGCCGACGAGCATGGCGGTAAGGTTCCCGAGATTGGTCTTACGGCATACGGCTCGACGCGAGGGCAGCTGCAGCTGCAATTGGAACCCTACTATTATATGTTCCATGACCAGGTGAGTATCTGGGGGCTTCTCAAGTATCAGGACTGGGTGGCCGGTTATTACGGTCGCGGGAACGATCCCGATATCGATGTTTTAACCAATTTCAATCGAAAAAAATTTCAGTATGGCACCAAGGTCGAATCGCGGATTGGGTTGCCGTCGACGCTTAAGTATGGCGTTGAGGTCCACGCCGAATATACCGAGATCGATTTTGAGGAAGGCGATATTACGGACCTGCCCGACGACCATTCCGGTTGGCGTAACGGCGTGGGGTACCTGTTCGGATTCGATTCCCGAGACAACATCAACTGGACGCGGCATGGTTTTTTGGCGCAGTGGCAGCAGATGTTTTACAGCGACCGTCTGGGCGATTATACTTTTGACGTAGAAACGCTTGACTTGCGTGGCTATACAAGCCTTTCAAAAACGACCACGACGGCGGTCGGTTTCCTGTGGCAGCGATCCAATGGGGATGTCCCCTTCGATATGCTGGCAGGGCCCGATGGAATTTGCCGCTTTCGCGGTGTAGAGAGCCTTTATTTTGGGGATAACCAGGCCGTCATTGTACAGGCGGAGTTACGCCAGTTCATCTGGTGGCGATTTGGGGCGCACACTTTTTTTGAAGGGGGCAAGTCGGGGCGGTATTTTGGAGAACTTGTACGCAACGATTGGCACCGGTCCGTTGGTGCGGGTGCGCTTTTGGGCCTCAATTTAAAGCAGACGCTTTTTGCCCGTGCAGATTTCTCGTGGGTTGATTTTGATCACCTTGGGCTGTCGTTCTACGTCCGCCAGGCATTCTAGTGGCGTTTTATCCATACTTTTCGCTATTATGTCGGTTTTGTAAAGATTCTGACATTGGACTTCTTATTTTTTTCTATCTTTCGGCGAAAATAAAACTAATGAGGTAAATTATGTCTTCTGAAGAAATGAAAAGCAAACTCAAGTCCTTCTTTATGTCCGACCTCGGCGTCGATGGCGACGTGCTCCAGTACGATACTCCGCTTTTTGGTGAAGAAATTGGCCTTGATTCCGTGGATTCCCTCGAAATTATCTCTTTCGTGGATTCCAACTTCGGCGTGTCCATGACCGGCGTTGCCAAGGAAAACTTCCAGAGCATCGATACGATTGCCGCCTATATCGAAGCCCACAAGGCTTAATTTTTGTTGCTTTGCCCCTGCGGCACAATTAAACTTGTCATCCCCGCGACCTGTGCTGAGCTTTGTCGAAGCAAGGCGGGGATCTCCTTGTAGATTTTTGGAGTAGTATGACCCCTGACGAACGTCGCTGTGTAGTTACTGGCTTGGGTGTTATTTGCGCCGTCGGTAACAATGTCGAAGAAACTTGGAAAAGTGCCCTGGAATCTGTTTCGGGCATCCATAAGACGACTTCGGTCGATACCGTGAACTGCTATGCGGACTTGGCTGCCGAAGTCAAGTGCGATACCCTCGACAACTTGGACGCTCCCGAAGAAAAGGACCGCGTCTCTAAGCTCTGCATCAAGGCCGCGAACGAGGCCTTGGCCGATGCGGGGCTTTCGAATTTTGGTGACGACCAACGCGTGAGCGTGGTCATCGGTAGCTGCGTGGGCGGTGTCCTTTCGATTGAGCAGTACCACCAGCATGGCCGCGACGCTTCTGAAATTGCAAAGATGCCTATTGCGGCGATTGCTTCGCAGGTGGCAGAATCCTGTGGTGCTGGCGGTATCGTGACGAACGTGGCGAACGCCTGTGCGGCAGGAACGATTTCGATTGCGGTTGCTTGCGACTTGATTCGTGCGGGCAAGGCCGACGTGGTGATTGCGGGCGGTGCCGACTCCTTTGCTGCAGTTCCGTATTCCGGCTTCCTTTCGCTTCATGCCCTCGACGAAAACGGATGCTCTCCGTTCAACCGTTGCAACGGCATTACGCTTGGCGAAGGTGCGGGTATCGTCATTGTGGAATCTTACGAACATGCCCAGAACCGCTCCGCAAAACAGTACTGCGAAGTGCTCGGATCGGGCGTTACGAGCGACGCGAACCACATTACCGCCCCGCGTGAAGATGGCGTCTGCCTGATGGAAGCGATTAACCGCGCCGTCAAGAATTCCGGCATCGACAAGTCCGATATCGGTTACGTGAATGCTCACGGTACGGGTACGGGCAAGAACGACAATGCCGAAATTACGGCGTTCAAGAATTTCTTTGGCGAAGACAATGCAAATGTCAGCGTGAGCTCGACCAAGGTGATGACCGGCCACTGTCTCGGTGCCGCCGGTGCTATCGAAGCCGTGTTCAGCATCAAGGCCCTGACGACCGATACGGTGCTCCCGACGTTCCCTTACAGCGACGAACAGTCCGCTGCCCTCAAGGAAAAGGTAGGGAGTCTCGACTTCGTGCAGAACCATGCCCGCCATAAGGAGCTCAAGTGCGTGTTGAGCAACAACGTGGCGTTCGGCGGAACGAATGCGGCGATTGTATTCTCGAAGGTCCCCGGCGAAGTTTCCGCCCAGTCCGCCAAGGCAAAGAAGATTGCCGTGACGGGTCTTGGAATTGTCTCTCCGCTCGGTAACAGCAAGGCTGCCTACCTCGAAGCGGTAAAGGCCGACAAGAAGCCTGAATCGGCTTCGGTACATTCGACGATTGCGCTCGACGACTATAAGGAACTCGGCATCAAGATGGCGTTCTACCGCAAGCTCGACAACCTGGGACAGCTCCAGACGGTGTCGGGGATGCGTGCTTTGCAGGACGCAAACCTCCAGGTGACCGACGATAACGCGAAGGATATCGGCATTATCGTGGGTACCAGCGAAGGCGGCCTCGGTGCCACTTACGATTTTGAAGAACTGATTGCCCGCGAAGGTAATTCCCAGGGATCTGCTTTCAAGTTCCCGCATACGGTTTACAATGCGGCGGGTGGTTACCTTTCCATTTGCTCCGGCATCAAGGGTTACGGTGTCACGATTACGACGGGTCCGCTTTCTGGCCTCGACAGCATCGGATACTCGATGAACGTGATTCACGACGGCCAGGAACAGGCGATGATGGCGACCGGTACCGACGAAAACCTGCCGATCATTACCGAATTTGCCCAGAAGCTCGGCGTGGCCGCAACGGATGTGGTGGCGCCTTTCGCTGGCAACGAAGGTTGCGTGGTGGGTGACGGCTCTGTGTCCATTATGCTCGAAGAAGAAGGCTACGCCAAGGCCCGCGGCGCAAAGGTCTACTGCTACGCGCTCGGTTTTGGTCATGGTCGCAAGAACGTGAAGTTCGGCAAGCTGGTCGGCTCCGACGAGGCGCTGGACAAGGCGATTGCCGATGCTCTCGCCGATGCTGGAATTTCCGCTAGCGAAATTGATGCGGTTTGCGGCTTTGCGAACGGTTGCAAGCGAATCGACGATATCGAGAAGGGCGCACTCAAGCGCGTGTTTGGCGAAAAGCTCGCCTCGATGCCGCTCTTTGAAGTCAAGGAACGCACGGGCGAAGGCCGTGCGGGGTCTGCCGCTTTGGCCGCTGCTGAAGCAGCTCTCCTGTTGAGTGGCGAACTTGCAGGCGACAATGCCTACTTTGTCGCTGCCGATGGTTCCGTGGCATCCAAGAAGGCTGACGCTGCAAACCTCAAGAAAGTTTTGGTGATTTCGTTTGCGGCGGGCGGCTCCTATAGCGCCGTTGTTTTCGGAAAATAGTTTAGAAGGAGAATTGAAGATGAAAGTTGCTTTGGTGACAGGTGCATCTAAGGGAATCGGCAAGGCTTGCGCCCTGCGACTCGCACGTGACGGTTATACGGTCGTGGTGAACTACTCCAGTTCCGACGAGGCGGCAAACGCGACACTCGACCAGATCAAGGCTGAAGGTGGCGACGGCATGATTTACAAGGCCGACGTTTCTAAGCTCGACGAAGTCAAGGTGATGGTGCGCGAAGTGTTCAAGGCGTATGGCCGCATCGACGTGCTCGTGAACAACGCGGGCATTGTCCGCGACGAATACCTGATGATGATGAACCCGGCAACTCTCGACAAGTGCTTCGACCTGAACGTGAAGGGCTATTTCTATTGCGCCCAGCAGGTCGCCGTGAAGATGTACAAGCAGAAGTCCGGCGTGATTATCAACATGAGTTCCGTGTCTTCGAAGTTCGCTCTCGCGGGCCAGGCCGTTTACAGTGCCACGAAGGGTGCCGTGAATTCTCTGACGCAGACGCTCGCGAAGGAACTCGGCGGCTTCGGTATCCGCGTGAATGCTGTCGCTCCGGGTTTTATCGCAACTGAAATGATCGAGGCCATTCCCGAAGAAACCCGCAAGGGCTATCTCGAAAAGATTCCGCTCAAGCGTTTTGGCTCTGCCGACGAAGTGGCGAACATCGTTTCTGCACTTGCTTCTGACCAGTTCGCCTATGTGACAGGCCAGGTGTTCGTGCTCGACGGAGGACTTTCTCTATGATGAATATTTACGAAATTAGCGAAAAGATTGCTCAGCGTCCGCCGTTCCAGATGATCGAAAAGGTCACGGAACTGGTGCCGAATGAATCGGCTGTGGGCCTCAAGAATGTGAGCGTGAATGAACCGTATTTTACGGGACATTTCCCGGGAACCCCGATTATGCCGGGTGTGCTCATTGTGGAAAGCTGCGCCCAGCTCTGCTCGCTTGTCATCGAAAAGCCTGCCGAAGATTTGGAAAAGAATCTCTATGTGCTTTTGAAGATTGACGGTTTCAAGTTCGTGAAGCCTGTGATTCCGGGCGACCAGCTTGAAATTTCCGTGAAGAAGACGAAGGAAGGTGGCGTATTGGTCGGCTTTGACTGCATCGTGAAAGTGAACGGCAATGTTCACGCGAAGGGTGCGCTCACCTTTACGAGCATTCCGAAGGAAAGTCTCGGAAAGTAAGTATTGTGGATTGCTTCGCTTTCGCTCGCAATGACGTACTCAGCAAATGTCATTCCCGCGAAGGCGGGAATCTTCTCTCGCAAAGACGTTGATTAGTAATGCCTGACGTAAAAAAGAAAAATCCGCTTGTCGAACTTGTGATGTGCGCGTTCGTTGTCGTGGTGATATACACGGTGCGCGTCTTTATGTTTGTGTGGTTCCGCCCGAAGGTCGTGTTTACGGGAGAGACGGTCAAGTCCGCCCATCTTAAGACGCCTTCGGTGATTATTGCAAACCATACGAGCATGCTCGACCCGATTATGATGCTTGCGGTGTTTTTCTACAATCATAGTATTGTGGTGGCGAAGGACCAGGTCGAAGATCCGCATTTCAGTTGGGCCTTGACTCGTGCGAAGTGCGTAATTCCTTGCGACCGTTTCAATATGGATACCGAGTGGGCCTTGATTGCAAAGCGTGAGCTGGAAAAGGGAAACTCGGTGATTATTTTCCCTGAAGGCAAGTGCCGCTATGACGGCTTGCTGAACGAATTCAAGACGGGCTTTGCGTTCCTTGCTCGTAGCACGGGTGCGCCGGTTTTGGCTGTAGGCCTCGATGGTATCTACAAGTTCGGTCACCGCACACAGGTGGTTGTTGCTGAACCCGAAAAGATTGAACGCGTGAAGGGAATTCCTTCTTCGAAGCACTTGGCGGAACGTAGCGAATACTTTAGGCAGAAAATTTGGACGCTTAAGCAGAAGGCCCTTGGCGTAGAGAATGCGCCGGTGTTGCCTATCGCGGCTGAAACTCCAGCTGAACAGGAGATTCCCGATCAGGTCGGGAATGACAATGGAGGGAATGCGTGAAAACGGGACTTGTACTTGAAGGTGGCTCTCGCCAGACGATGTTCAGTGCGGGGGTGATTGATACCTGGCTTGACGAAGGAATTGATTTCAATTACGTGGCGGGTGTATCTGCCGGTGCACACGCTGCCGTGAATTTCATTACGCGTCAGCAGGGACGTTTACGTTTTATCGTGCTTCCGACGCGTCTCCAGAAAGGCAAAAAATGGGCGAGTAAGTTTATCGGAATTCAGAAGGAATTCCATGCGCTGAATTACCTTGCCGCCGATGGTGTAATGCCGCTGGATTTTGAGGCGTATCGCAATTCCAATATCGAATGTGAAATTGGCCTTACTTGTTGCGAGACGGGCCGTGCCGAATTCAAGAGCGAAAAGAACGACAAGAAACGTCTGCTAGACTTGATTAGTGCAAGTTGCGCCTTGCCGATGATTTTCCCGATGGCCTCCCTCGAGGGGAAACATTACGCCGACGGTTGTATTACGGTGCCGATTCCTTTTGAACGCGCTTTTGAAAAAGGCTGCGACAAGGTGGTTGCGATTTCGACGCATTACCCGGGCGAGGCCGTGACGGATTTCCGCAAGTACCGTGCAATTTTAAATCCGATGTACAAGCGCAAGTACCCGGATCTTTTCCGAGCCCTTATGATTCGCCTCAAACGCTACGACAAGATGTTTGTGCGGATTGAACAGCTCGAAAAAGAGGGGCGTTTGCTCTTGATCCGTCCGTTGATTGACTTGTGCGACCAGTTTGACACCAATATGGAAAAGATGAATGAGTCTTACGAGCATGGTGTTGAAATGGCTAAAAAGCGCATGGACGACTTAAAGGCCTTCCTCGAAATTTAACCGCGAATGCGCAGGCTTTCGCGAACGCTTACTTTTTCTTTCCCGAGCAACTTGTAGAGTTTGCATCTGAAAATGGGAATGGCGACTATCACGCCTGCGGTGACAATAAGTGCTGAAAGGTAGGCGATGCCGGGGCGGTCCATCTCTTTCTTGAAAATAATGCGTAGCACCAGTAGAATCCACCAGTGAACGGCGAGAATCACGAGTGCATTTCGGGAAATGTTCCGCAGAATTCCCTTGACGATTCGGATGGGGGCTAGGCTTGGTAATTTATCTGCAAGCATGAATGTCGCAATGAGTCCCGTGATTCCGAAAATAGAACTTGCAAGAAATCCGATGAAACTTTTTCCGAGGTCATTGTTCATAATGCTGAAATACGGATCCGGAACTTCGATAAATGCGTAGGTGACGAAAGCGACAATGGTCGCTACCGCGAGGATTACGTTTTTTTTCCAGTTAGTTTCGCTTTCTTTTTTGACATCCCCGCGTTTTTTTCTGTCATCCCCGCGAAGGCGGGGATCTTTTAATACTCCCTTGCAAAGCCACCCGCAGGCGAAGAAGAATAACACCGTCAGGTCTCGCTCAATCCCGAGTGGCAAACGAATGTGGTTCTTGTACAGGAGCCAACCGCCCGCAAGACTTGCAATGGCTATGATTGTGGTCGCAATCCGCGGCGCCGTTATACGGCCCGCGACTTTTTGCAACCCGTAAAACATCAGACTCACGCTATACAGCGTGAACACGAACCAGAGCGGTCCCGAGCCAATCGATGATTTCCCTGCTACGAATATTTTCGCCAAATTCCAGTAAATATAATCCCATACAGTTGTGATTTCGGGACAGATGTTCATCACGGTCATGCGCGGCGCTCGAGGAAACCAATCGAAGTGATAGAGTACCGGGTCTAAAGCCAAAAACTGCAACGAAAGTAGAATGTAGGGGACGAGTAAGACGCGGGTCTTGTGAATCAGGTAATCTTTGAAGTTCGGAAAACGGCGTGTGCTGAAAAGCATTCCCGAAATAAAGAAAAATGCCGACATGCGGAGTGCGCTTAGATGCAACATTCCCATGTTGACGTTTGCGAAACTTTGTTCGATGTGGAATAAACAGACGAGCAATAACACGAATCCCTTGAATTCGTCAATCCACCCGATTCTTGCTGTATTATCGTTCATTTCTTTTCCGCTGTAGCCATTCTCGCGCTTCTATTTGTCATCCCCGCCTTATTGCCACGCCCTTCGGCAGGCTCAGGGACCTGTGGCATTTAATACCATCTCGCTTCATCGCCGATGGTTGTCATCGGTCCGTGTCCGGGGAATACGACGGTTTCTTTCGGGAGTGTCATCAACTTGTTCTTGATGCCGGTGACAAGTGCATGATCATCGCCACCGAAGAGGTCGCTGCGTCCGCGGCTCCCTGCAAACAGAATATCGCCGGGGAACAGGAGCGGTGGAACATCTTTCTGTCCGTTCACTTCGCCCGGGTTTTCGCAGTAAAACGCGAGGCCGCCGGGGGAGTGGCCTGCAATGTGAATCACTTGCAGCTTAATGCCAGGGAATTCTATCGAATCGCCTTCTGCGAGATAGTTCCCTAAGGAAGGCGAAGGCTCGCGCATCGGGAGTCCGTACATCTGGCTCTGTTCTTCTTGCAAATCCAAAAGGAATGCGTCTTCTTCGTGCGCCTCGGGCTGCACCCCATAAGTCTTAGTGATGAATGCGTTTCCTAGCACATGATCCAAGTGCAGGTGCGTGTTCAGGAGCCTGCGCACTGTCAAATGGTTTTGTTCGATGTAACGGGCGAGCGCTTGTTCCTCTTGCTCGCTTCCGGCGCTCGGGTCAATCAGAATGGCGTCGCCGGCGTCGTTACTTAAAACGAAACCGTTCACGCCAAAGGAATTGAAGACGAAGGGTTTGAGATTCATATCGCTAATATAAAAAAGAAGGCCCGCGGCATTTCGCGAACCTTCGATATTGTTAAACGCTCGGGCTTAACCCTTGATTTCCCAGGTCGTGC
>JAEEGK010024673.1_pt1 | contig 12434 bp, 7 predicted proteins | sample 8958771 | NCBI WGS metagenome assembly JAEEGK01 (sample SAMN16246547, study PRJNA631951) | gut metagenome | biome: gut microbiome; feature: rumen; material: SC-attached | host: Bos | place: Iran: Karaj | collected 2018-10 | reverse complement strand
CCCCAGCTGTTCAGCCAGAAGCGGTGCTTGACACTCAGCTCGCTATAGTGGTAGTTATAGTCTCCCCTCAGGAAGCCCTTCATACCGATGGTATGTCCCAGGGTAAAGATAGGAGCCTCACGATTCACCTTCTTACGACGCTGTTTGGTGTTGATATAGAGTGCTCCCGGAGAGTATTCTATCTCAGCATGCAGTTCCGTAGTGCGGATCTTCGGAGAAGGACGAGGAGTTGTTTGATCCCATGCGGCATAATCAGCAAGCGGAGTGAAATAGAGTTTGCCGCACGCCTCGTTCTCCTCCGTCTTCAGACTGACCGTCGTCTTCAGTCCCGCATTTGCCTCATGGACGAAAGTCAGTTGCTGTCTGTTGTAGAACATCATGGCATCCACCTTGCTCCATTTGAATGCCGTAAACACATTATCCTTATCCGTCGTCAGGAACTTGTCCGATGGGGAACACACATCATACGTTGACGAGAAAGTCAGGTAACGCTGTGGGAACTCTTTGGGTAGGTACTCCTTCTCGTTGAAGGAATACGTCACCTCCCCCTTATAATAATTCTTATGCGACTTCCATCCTCGTGCCACAAACCCATTCAAGAACCAATGCTTGTTGAGGTTTGCCGTGGTCTGCGCACTCAGACGAGTACGGAAGCCGTCGATATAGTTGGTGGAGAAGATGGAATTGATAGGACCGATATCCACCTTGGAGGGGTTGCCGGTCTCCACGTAATTCTCAATGACAGCCTTCAGACCCAGCATGATATACTTGAACCCCTTCATCTTCTCGAAGCTCTTGACAAAATCCTTCATCGACGCCTCACCCTTGGTCAGCTCCACCTGACGATACTGTGCCCAGAAGAGGTCGCTATGCGACATCGCGTCAGCTGCCCTCACATCACGCTTCCCCTTGAACACCTGGTCGTCGAGAGCATCGAAGGCATAGTCTGTCAGACGAGTGTTCCTGACGACGACCGCTTTCTGCAGGAAACTCAGTATCTCTATCTCGACCATCATATCATCCACCGTCAGCACCCACTCACCAGTAGGCAACTGGGAGAACTGCTGGATGACACGGAGGTTCTCGATGAAATTCGCATCACTCTGACGAGGGATGGACAAGTCACAGCGTTTCACCTGATAGCTGGAGTCTTTCAGGATATAGATATCCCCACGGAAACCGAAGTCCTGCATGTTATTAGGCAGGAAATGCAGATGGATACAACTGTCACGCTCCACCTGCAGGGTGTCCTCGATATAAAAACGGTAGAAGCCGATGGCACCCCTTCCTATCGGTGAGGTGAAAGGACGCTGAAGAAGCCGGATCTGGTCATCGTAGATATTCACATCCGTGAAGATATCCTTCATCATCGTATTCATGATATCCCCCGTCTGGAACAAGTCGCCGACACCCGTCGAGTTCTGTCCCATGATGATATTCTTCTCATCATGCGGATGGCGGCGGTACAGTTTTCTCGTCACCGTCTCGTCAACGGAGATGGGAAGGATGAGTTTGTTGTTATAGGGGCAAGGCTCTAACTGGTCTAACATCCATTTGTTCTTACGGAAGACGGAGTGATAGAGTTTCTCCGGGGTGATGTCATTACCGGCAAGGGTGAGCTTCTGGTATTTGGTATACTGGTAATAATCCTTATTGGCGAGATTGGTGAGACGCTTGTGTTCTATCACCTTACGCATCAGTTCCACGGCAGGGTTGTTCTTACGACTATAACGCTGTCGCTTGGAGCGTACCGTCACGTTCTGCAGCACCTTGGTATCCGGTTGCAACTGGATATTAACGACCACAGGAGTCCTGTCGGCGATGGGGATGGTCTGTGACACATAACCCACGGCACTGAAGGTCAATGCCCATCCTACATTTTTCTGGATGACATAACGTCCGTCAAGTCCAGAGGCGACAGCCACCTGATGTCCTTTATACGACACCGTCACAGAAGGGATGACCATCTTTGTCTCGGCATCGGTAATCACCCCAGACATCAACTGTGCCAGGGAAGACTGGCACACCAAACAAAGGAGGAATAAGAGAAAATATCTAAATCTAATCGCTTGCATAGTTAATAGGGGATCTCCACCCAGAAGGTAGATCCTTGTTGATAAACAGACTCTACGCCCACCTTACCTCCCAGGAGGTCGGCAAGGCTCCGGCAAATACTCAGACCGAGTCCAGTACCCGCCACAAAGTCATCCACTTTCACGAAACGCTCGAAGAGACGGTCGTTACACTTGTCGGCAGGAATACCCTTTCCTGTGTCACGGACCCATATCCTCAGACTTGACGGCAGCTTGTCGTAACCCAGTCGGATACTGCCTGCAGCTGTGAACTTCACAGCATTATTCATATACTGGTTCAGTATTTCCTTCAGACGGTCACGGTCTGTATGGATGATGATGGACTCAGCGGCACCATCCGTCTCCACGGCAACCCCGTTGTCGGACGCGACAGGCTGGTATTTTTCCACCATCTCCTGCAACAAAGGCAGCAACTCGAAATCCTCCTTGACGATCTCACCATTGTTTCCTGCCTCCAGCTTGGAGATATTCATCATGTCGTCAAACAACCGGAGCAGGTGAGCATTGTTCTGTTTGATGAGTTTGATCAGCTCATTACGCTCCTCCTCACTCTGTGCCATGGGCAGGACATCGCTGAAGCCCACAATGGCATTCAGGGGAGTACGTACCTCATGAGTGATGTTCGCCAGGAAGGCAGATTTCAGGCGGTCGCTCTCCTCTGCCTGGTTACGAGCCTCTATCAACGCCTGCTCAATCTCTTTCTGGGCATCGATACGCATAGAGGTGCCCACGATGGTCAGAGGCTTGCCGTCGATATCACGTTTCTCAACAGTAGCGAAGGTCTCCGCCCAATAAAAGGGTGAGGAAGGTGTCGCCTGTGCCCTGTACTGCTGATGATAGTCCTCGTACTTGCCCCTCATCAGTCCTGTCAGCGCCTCCCTGACTCGCTCACGGTCATCGGCATGGATAAGGGCAAAAGTACCCTCAACCGGGATGCCCGCCTGTGGACTGAACGAATACTTTCCACTCCGGTAATCGCTCTCATAAACCACCGTGCCTTCTGGGACATTCAGTCGCCATGTGGACAGTTTCATCGCCTTCAGCACCAAATCATACTCGATGTTATGTCGCTTGATCTTCGCCAGTTGTGCCAGTTCAGCCTTCAACTGACGATATTGTCTCACCTGGTAGAAAAGAGCGAACAACAATACCAGAATTGCAGGAACACCTGCCACCCATATCAAGATATCAATTCTCATCAGACCACTGATATCTATCAGAAATATTGCCAATCCGTTCGTCATGACCGATAGTCTTGTTCTTGTATTGGTTGCAAAAATACATAAAAGAATCAGAATAATGAAAAAAAACTCGATTTATTTTGTAAATCGCCTACTTTATTCGTATCTTTGCAGCATATTTACATCATGACATTATGACACAAGATTATGAACTTATCGCCAAGACGTTTATGGGTCTTGAACCTGTCTTGGCGAAAGAATTGGCGCAATTGGGCGCGGAGAACATTGAGATAGGACGCCGCATGGTTTCTTTCACTGGTAACAAAGAAATGATGTACCGTGCTAACTTCCAGTTGCATACTGCCATCCGTATTCTAAAACCTATCAAGCATTTCAAGGCACAGTCAGCAGATGATGTCTATGAAGGAGTGAAAGAGGTGGACTGGACCAAATTCCTGGACCTGAACACCACCTTTGCTGTTGACTCTGTGGTTTTCTCCGAGGAGTTCCGCCACTCCAAATTCGTAGCTTATAAAGTCAAGGACGCCATCGTCGACCAGTTCCGTGAGAAGACGGGCAAACGTCCGAATATCTCCATAACGAATCCCGACATCCGACTGAACATCCATGTCGCAGAGGACAAATGCACACTCTCCCTGGACTCCAGTGGTGAGTCCCTGCACCGTCGCGGCTATCGTCAGGAGTCAGTAGAGGCTCCTTTGAACGAGGTATTGGCGGCAGGAATGATCTTGATGACGGGCTGGCATGGTGAGACCGACTTCATCGATCCTATGTGTGGCAGCGGTACCTTGCTGATTGAGGCAGCACTCATCGCCCGCAACATGTCACCAGGACTGTTCCGCAAGGAGTTTGCTTTTGAGAAATGGAAAGACTTTGACCGTGACCTGTTTGACGCCATCTATAATGATGACTCTCAGGAGCGGGAGTTCACCCATCATATCTATGGTTACGATATCGACATGAAGGCTGTCAACACTGCCCGTATCAACGTACGGGCTGCAGGACTGACCAACGATATCACTGTAGAGAATGTTGATTTCAAGGATTTCACACAACCCAAGGAGAAGAGTATCATGGTCACCAATCCTCCTTATGGAGAGCGTATCTCCACCCCCGACCTGCTCGGCACCTATAAGATGATAGGGGAACGGTTGAAGCACCAGTTTACTGGGAATGACGCCTGGATCCTGAGCTATCGGGAGGAGTGTTTCGACCAGATTGGTCTGAAGCCATCCATCAAAATCCCCTTGTATAATGGTTCCTTGGAATGTGAGTTCCGCAAATACCAGATGTTCGATGGTAAGATGCGTGTCTTCCGTGAGGAGGGTGGAACAGTGAAGACGGAAGAGGAGAAACGGCAGATGGCTGAGAAGCGCCGCTTCAAACAGAATCGCGAGTTCAAGAAACGCCTGGAGGAACAGGAGGAGAACGAGGAAGCGGACATCCGCTCTTTTAAGTTCCGTTCTTTGGAGAAAAAGGAGCCCAGGGAACCCAGGGAGCCAAGGGAACCAAGGGAGTCTAGATATTCAAGAGAATCTAGAGGGTCTAGAGACTCTAGAGATTCTAGAGAATCTAGATATTCCAGGGATTCCAGGAAACCTTTCAAGGGAAAGCGGGACTTTGACCGGAAAGGAAGGACTTTCGACAAGAAGAATAGGAGAAATGACCATGATGAAGATTAAAACCATATTGCTCCTTCTCATACTCTCGTTGAATATGTCTGCCCAGGAAAAGCAACTCTTCACCCTTGAGGAACTCAACTATGGAGGTAACCGCTATCATACCATCCAGCCTCAGAACAAATGGTATGCCTGGTGGGGTGACGAATTGATAAGGACGGACGTGGAGGAATGCTGGCTCGTCGACAAGAGAACTGGCAAGGAGACGCGTCTTTTCACACTTGACGAGGTCAATAAATGGTTGAAGAGTGATGACATGTATCATGTCCGTGCACTCTATTATGCCACTTTCCCCTACCCTGACCAGCCTTGGGTGGCTCTTGGCAACAAGAAGTCGTTCCTGCTGCTCAATTTCAAGACACACGAGATCGTTTGGCAGGACAGTATCTCCGGACAGAAAGCTAACGACTGGAATCCTGTATCAAAAGCCACGGCATTCATAGAGGACGACCAGTTGTTTGTGGTTGACGGGAAAGGCGGCAAGCAGCAACTGACAACTGACGGATCACGTGAGATAGTCTACGGGCAAAGTGTTCACCGTAATGAATTCGGTATTGACAAGGGCACTTTCTGGAGTCCTGACGGTATGCGTCTTGCCTTTTACCGCATGGACCAGTCGATGGTCACCGACTATCCACAAGTTGACATTGACCCACGGAGCGCTACTCACGAGCCGGACAAATACCCAATGGCGGGGATGACCTCACATCAAGTAACAGTGGGTGTTTATGACCTGAATACGCAAAAGACCATATACCTGAAAGCTGGTGACCCCACAGACCGTTACTTCACGAATATCGCCTGGAGCCCCGATGCGAAGACCATCTATATGTTTGAGCTCAATCGCGACCAGAACGATTGCAGACTAGTGTCCTACGATGCCATGACTGGTGAGAAGAAAGCGGAATTGTATCGGGAGACCAGCGATAAATATGTGGAGCCCTTGCATCCCATCCAGTTCCTGCCTTGGGACGATGACCTGTTTATCCTGCAAAGTCAAAAGGATGGCTATAATCACCTCTATCTATATAATAAAGAAGGAAAACTACAACGACAGCTGACTAAAGGCAACTTTGTCATACAGGAGGTGCTGGGGTTCAATGAGAAACAGAAGAGCGTCCTTGTTGCTGCCAACAAATACCATCCGCTCCACCGCTGGTTATATAACGTCAATATCAAAGACGGTAAGATGACGGAACTCGTCTCCGCCGATGGGGTACATCATGGTAAGCTCTCCTCATCCGGCACTTATCTCGTCGACAGATGGAGCAACCCCACAACGCCACGTAACATCGACCTCGTCGAAGTGAAAACGGCAAAGGCGACACGGTTGATGACTGCGGAGGATCCTTGGAAAGACTATGAGCAACCTATTTTCGAATGTGGGACGATCAAAGCAGCAGATGGCATCACCGACCTTTACTACCGTATGGTGAAACCTTATAACTTCGATGCGACCAAGAAATATCCTACAGTCGTCTATGTCTATGGTGGACCACATGCTCATAACGTAGAAGCAGCATGGCATTGGTATAGTCGTTCTTGGGAGACCTATATGGCACAGAAGGGGTATGTCCTCTTTATCCTCGACAATAGAGGCAGTGAGTATCGTGGACGCGACTTTGAGCAAGCCACGTTCCGTCAACTCGGACAGATAGAGATGCAGGACCAGATGAAGGGCGTGGAATACCTGCGCTCCCTACCTTATGTGGATATGGACAGACTGGGTGTGCACGGCTGGTCTTTCGGCGGTTTTATGACCATCTCCCTGATGACTAACTATCCTGACGTCTTCAAGGTAGGGGTGGCTGGTGGACCTGTCATCGACTGGAAATGGTATGAGGTGATGTATGGCGAGCGATATATGGACACCCCGGAAGCCAACCCGGAAGGGTATGAGAAGATTAGTCTGCTCTCCAAGGCAAAGAACCTGAAAGGAAAACTCCAAATCATCACGGGGTATAATGATGACACGGTAGTGCCCCTGCATTGTCTGTCATTCCTGAAAGCATGCATAGAGGCTGGTACCCAGCCTGACTTCTTCGTATATCCTGGTGAGGCGCATAACATGCGGGGACATGCCAGTGTTCATCTGCATGAGCGTATCACCCAGTATTTTGAAGACTACCTGAAATAATTGATTGTTTAAAGTTCATAGTTCACAATTATGAAAGAAGAACAGATATTAGTCCGTATCACAGGACAAGACCGTCCTGGTCTGACAGCGGCGGTTATGGGAATCCTGGCGAGATACGACGCTCAGATCCTCGATATCGGACAAGCCGATATCCATAGCACGTTATCACTAGGCATCTTAATCCGTATGGATGAGATGAAGTCAGGACTGGCGATGAAGGAACTCTTGTTCAAAGCCACGGAGCTGGGGGTGAACATCGGTTTCTCACCAATTACCGATGACGAGTATGAGAATTGGGTAGGACATCAGGGTAAGAACCGTTATATCCTGATGGTCATGGGACGACAACTGGAGGCACGACAGATAGCGGCAGCCACCCGTGTCATCGCCAACCAGGGACTAAATATCGACTCTATCCTGCGACTGACGGGACGTAAGAGTATCAAACAACTTGACAAGCATACCCGTGCCTGTATCCAGTTCTCATTACGTGGTGAGCCTGTCGACCGCCAGGACATGCAGTCAAAACTCATGAAGCTGTCCGCGGAGATGGGTATTGACTTCTCTTTCCAGCGTGACGACATGTTCCGACGTATGCGCCGCCTTATCTGTTTCGATATGGACTCCACCCTGATACAGACGGAGTGTATCGACGAGCTTGCCGAGCGTAATGGTGTCGGCGCCGAGGTACGTGCCATCACAGAGAGCGCCATGCGTGGTGAGATTGACTTCAAGGAGAGTTTCACACGCCGGGTGAAATTACTCAAGGGGCTCGATGTCAGCGTCATGCGTGACATTGCAGAGCATCTTCCCATCACGGAAGGTGTAGACCGTCTGATGAGTATCCTCAAGACCTGTGGTTATAAGATTGCCATCCTCAGTGGAGGATTCACGTTCTTCGGCGAGTATCTGCAACGTCGTTACGGCATTGATTATGTCTATGCCAATGAGCTGGAGATAGGGGATGACGGCAAACTGACAGGTAACTATGTGGGGGAGATTGTCGACGGGCATCGGAAAGCGGAGCTGTTAAAGCTCATCGCACAGGTCGAGAAAGTAAACCTTGCCCAGACGATAGCTGTTGGTGACGGTGCCAACGACCTGCCCATGATCAGTGAGGCCGGACTGGGTATCGCTTTCCACGCAAAGCCCCGTGTGGTAGCGAATGCGGAACAAAGCATCAACACCATCGGACTGGATGGTGTGCTCTACTTCCTCGGCTTCAAGGACTCTTATTTAGGTGAACAGGGAAAACTGTAGAAAGGTAGAAAAGTAAAAAACATAAAGACGATGAAGATATTATTATTAGGCAGTGGTGGACGTGAGCATGCCCTCGCCTGGAAAATTGCTCAGAGTGAGAAATGTGAGAAACTGTTTATCGCCCCAGGTAATGCGGGAACCAGCAACTGCGGTGAGAACGTTGCCATGAAGGCGGATGACTTCGAGGCAGTGAAGAACTTCTGCGTGGAGAGACACATCGACATGGTGGTCGTTGGTCCGGAAGACCCGCTGGTAAAGGGTATCTACGACGACATGAAGGCTGACGCGCGCACGAAGGACATCCCTGTCATCGGGCCTTCCAAGCAGGGTGCCGTCCTTGAAGGCTCGAAAGATTTCGCCAAGGCTTTCATGGCTCGCCATCATATCCCCACGGCACGCTACCAGACATTCGACGGAGAGCATGTAGAGGAAGGACTAAAGTTCCTGGAGACTTTGGAGGCACCTTATGTCCTTAAGGCTGACGGTCTCTGTGCCGGCAAGGGTGTCCTGATCCTCCCCACCCTCGAGGAAGCCAAGAAGGAACTGAAGGAGATGCTGGGCGGTATGTTCGGCAATGCCTCCTCACAAGTTGTCATCGAGGAGTTCCTAAGCGGTATCGAGTGTAGCGTCTTCGTTCTGACGGACGGTGATCACTATAAGATTCTACCTGAGGCAAAAGACTACAAACGCATCGGGGAGCACGACACGGGTCTGAACACTGGTGGTATGGGTTCTGTAACCCCAGTCCCATTTGCTACCAAAGAGTGGATGCAGAAAGTAGAGGACCGTATCATCCGTCCTACCGTAGAGGGACTGAAGGCTGAGGGTATCGACTACAAAGGCTTTATCTTCTTCGGACTTATCAACGTGAAGGGAGACCCGATGGTCATTGAGTATAACTGTCGTATGGGCGACCCGGAGACAGAGAGTGTCATGCTCCGTCTGAAGAGCGATATCGTGGATCTCTTCGAGGGTGTTGCCCAAGGTAATCTCGACCAGCGCACCATCGAGTTCGATGAGCGTTCGGCAGTCTGTGTCATGCTGGTCAGCGGAGGTTATCCCCAGGAATACAAGAAAGGCTATCCCATCAGTGGTATCGAGGAGGTACAGGGAAGTATCGTCTTCCATAGCGGTACCTCATTGAAAGATGGTCAGGTAGTCACCAATGGTGGACGTGTCATTGCCGTATCTTCCTATGGCAAGGACAAGGCGGAAGCCCTTCAAAAATCCTTTGAGGAAGCTCAGAAGATACGATTCACCGACAAGTATTTCCGTCGTGACATTGGTGCAGACCTGTAATGAAACGACTGCAGAACAAGATATCTGAGAGTTATCTCGCATTGCCCGTCACCAGTGCCTATGCAGCTGGTGTCTGGGTATTTTGCGGACTGTTTCAGGAGAAATGGTGGATACAGTTCTGTTGTCTTGCTCTCTCCACCTTCTTGATGGAGAAGCTGAACAACTCCAACGCCCTTATCCGCATCCACTCCCGAATGGTGTCCTGTTCCTTTCTGGTGCTCTCATGTATGGCATCTTTCCTGTTTCCATCCCTTGTGGATGCTATCTGTGAGTTATTCTTCATTGGAGCACTTCTTTTCCTGTTCTATAGCTATAAGGATAAAGATTCCCCAGGTGTCACCTATTATGGGTATCTCCTGATAGGACTGGCAAGTGTAGGTTATGTGCATATCCTATGGCTGCTCCCTGCCCTGTGGGTCCTGATGTTCACCAACCTGCAGTCATTGTCATGGCGTACATTGATGGCATCACTCATGGGTATCATAACACCTTATTGGTTTCTGCTCTGCTGGTATTTCTACCAAGATTATCCAGAAGCTCTGGTTTCCCATTTCGAAGCCCTCGGTCACTTCCAAATGCCCTTCGACTTCTCGTCGCTCAGCCGTCATCAGATGGTCACCTTTTTCTTTGTCCTTGCCCTTGCCATTCTCGGAAGCCTGCATTTTTGGAGGAGCAGTTATCAGGACAAGATCCGCATCCGCATGTTCTTTGGGTTCTTTATCAGGGCAGACTTTTTTCTCATCATTCTCTTCTGTCTGCAACCACAGCATTATGACCTCTTGCTGAGACTCATGATTGTTAACACAACACCTTTGATTGCTCATTTCATCACATTGACAGGAAAACGGGTAACTAACATCATGTTTTGCTGTATCGTTGTGATCGCATTGGTAATCACCGCATATAACCTATGGATATAATCATCTCCCTTCTTATCAGCTATGGCTATTGGGGCATGCTCATCACTGCATTTGTGGCTGGCTCTTTCTTCCCCTTCTCCAGTGAGGCTGTGATGATGGGACTGTTGGCGGCTGGACTAGACCCATGGTTACTTATCATCTATGGTACAATAGGCAATGTGGCAGGAGGTATGTTCAACTATACCATTGGACACATGGGTAAATTGGAGTGGATCGAGAAATACCTGCATGTGAGCAAGAAGAAACTGGATCAGGCAACTCGTTTCATGGGAGGACGAGGTGCGTGGATGGGATTCTTTGCCTTTATCCCCATCTTAGGCAGCGCCATCACCATCGTCCTAGGACTGATGCGTGCCAATATCCCCATCTCCATCAGTAGTATGGCTATTGGAAAATTCCTGCGTTATGTCCTGCTAATCTATGGGGCACAACTCTTCATGTAACCTCTTAAACGTTAAAAAACAACAAGGCGCCATTAATTCTCAATGGTCATTTGCCATTTGTCAATTAATTATATTACCTTTGCAGATTGGAATTAAACGACACAATAGGTAATGAAACAATTTAGACTGGTTGACAATATCTTTGGATGGGTCAGTTTCCTGATTGCCGCCATCGTATATTGTTCCACGATTGAGCCGACAGCCTCTTTCTGGGACTGTCCAGAATTTATCTCCACAGGTTATAAACTGGAAATCGGACACCCACCCGGTGCACCGTTCTTCATGCTCACCGCCAACCTTTTCTCACAGTTTACCAGCGATCCCTCACAGGTGGCACGGATGGTGAATATGATGAGTGCGTTATTGTCGGCAGCGACCATCCTGTTCCTGTTCTGGACAATCTCACACCTGGTGCGCCGCCTGCTCATCAAGGACTGGAGTGAGCTGACCCCCTGGAAGATGATTGCCATCGAGGGCTCTGCAATGGTAGGTGCATTGATCTACACTTTCAGCGACACATTCTGGTTTTCTGCCGTCGAAGGTGAGGTTTATGCCTATTCCTCTGCCTTTACCGCCGTGGTATTCTGGTTGATACTGAAATGGGAGGACCATGCTGACGAGCCGCACAGTGACCGCTGGCTGATCCTGATCATGTATATGACAGGCTTGAGTATTGGTGTCCACCTGTTGAACCTACTCTGTTTGCCAGCTATCGTACTGGTCTATTATTATCGCAAGTTCCCACAGAGCCTGCCACGCAAAGACCTGTATGGCTCTCTGATAGCCCTGGGCATCTCCATTGTCATCCTTGCCGCCGTGCTCTATGGTGTCGTTCCCGGCATCGTACAGGTGGGAGGCTGGTTCGAGCTGTTGTTTGTCAACGTCCTCGGCTGTCCGTTCAACACAGGTGAAATTGTCTATATCTTCTTATTGATAGCCATCACGATCTGGGCAATCTACGAGACACACCGTGATGTCAGTGAGAAGAAACAGAACATCGCCTTCCTGTTGGCTGTCGCTATGTTGGGTATCCCCTTCTACGGACATGGCTGGTCGGCAGTAATTATCGGTATCGTGGTATTAGTCATCCTGTGGTTTGTGCTACAGTACAGGCAGAAGAAAGAACTGCTAGTTACCGCACGTATCAAGAACACCTCCCTGCTCTGTATGCTGATGCTGATGATCGGTTACTCATCTTACGCTTTGATAGTCATCCGCTCATCCGCCAATCCGCCGATGGACCAGAACTCCCCTGAGGATATCTTCACATTGGGCGAATATCTCGGTCGTGAGCAATACGGACAACGCCCGTTGTTCTACGGACAGGCATATACCTCACAGGTCGCCTTGGAGAAAGACGGTGAATATTGCAAGCCCGTCATGAAGAAAGGTGCTCCTGTA
>JAEEGK010024671.1_pt1 | contig 12435 bp, 6 predicted proteins | sample 8958771 | NCBI WGS metagenome assembly JAEEGK01 (sample SAMN16246547, study PRJNA631951) | gut metagenome | biome: gut microbiome; feature: rumen; material: SC-attached | host: Bos | place: Iran: Karaj | collected 2018-10 | reverse complement strand
GGCGCGTCCGCCTTCCTGAGCGATGTGCCACGAGCGGTCGATGTCTTCCTCGCTTTTAATTACCGACTGTCCGTGTCCCGAGGAACTCATGATGGGCTTCACCACGCACGGGATGCCAATCTCCTTGACAGCCTCGCGAAATTCGTCCTCCGTGGCGGCGAATTTGTAAGGCGACGTCTTGATGCCCAAAGTCTCGGCGGCAAGGCGGCGTATGCCCTCGCGGTTCATGGTCAGGAAAGTGGCGTTTGCAGTTGGGATTACGTTGTAGCCCTCCTTCTCCAACTCTATAAGGGTCTGAGTGGCAATGGCTTCCACTTCGGGGATGATGAAATCGGGTTTTTCGGCTTCAATGATTTCGCGCAGACGCTTGCCATCGAGCATCGACACCACATAACTCTTATAAGCTACGTGCATTGCGGGAGCGTCGGCGTATTTGTCGAGGGCAACTACCTGTATGCCAAACCTTTGCAATTCGATGGCAATCTCCTTGCCCAATTCGCCCGAGCCGCACAGCACAGCCTTCTTGCCACGCGGACGGTTTAATGTTCCAATCTCTAACATAGTTTTCGACAATTTGTTGGTTAGTTTATACCGCAAAAATATACAAAAAAAGCAATCATCAGCGTTTTATAACAACAAAAATTTCACTAATTGCCAACAAATATCTAACTTTGCCCCAAACTCAACAAATAACAAAACAAAATTAATTGTAAAATGAAGCATATCACAACCAAAAAAACAATCCTTGCCACCGCTCTTGCACTCTCTGCCACGGCAGGCGCACACGCACAGTGCATCAGCGGCAACTGTTTTGACGGCTATGGGGTATACCAGGAAGAACGATACCGCTACACAGGTTTCTTCACCGAAGGTACACCCAACGGCCACGGCGTACTATATTATAATAGTGGCAGCATCTACTCTGGCGAGTTCAAAAATGGAAAACGCAATGGTCAAGGCACTTATTACGACGCATCGGACGGTACACGACTCATCGGTTTTTTCAAGGATGGTGTACCGCACGGCCCAATCGACGAAATCCAGTCTAACGGCAAGACGTTCAACGACGTGTACAAAGACAACGAGCCAATTGAACCGAAACCCACAAAAGGCACTGTGTACGGAGAAAGCAAAAACGGCTACAACGTCACACTCTACGAAGACGGCTCGCGCTATGTGGGCATGAACCGAAGCAACAAGCACAATGGATGGGGTACACTCACCAAAGATGACGGCTCTATATACACCGGAGAATTTTTGGACAACAAGTTCAACGGCTTTGGAACACTCACAAGCCCCGACGGAACCATCACGGAAGGCATGTGGGAAGACGACCGTTTTGTCGGCGAACTCAAAAACCAGACAGGATGCGTGAGCGGCGACTGCAAAAACTCCTACAGCGTCCTCGTCAAAAACGGCGAAAAATACATCGGCGAATTCAAAAACGGACTCCCGCACGGTATGGGCAGGTACATACTCCCCGACGGCAGCAGCTACGTAGGCAGCGTCGTTGCTGGCAAAATAGACGGCTACGGCACTATCACATACGCAGCATCCGAAGATCCCAAAGCTCCCAAAAAATACGTGGGCGACATCCAAAACGGAAAGCCCAACGGATACGGCGCAATGCTCTACAACAATGACGACTTCTACTACGGACACTTCTCCAACAACGTATATGATGGACAAGGCGTCTATGTAGAAAAATCGACACTCAAAAGGAAGTCAGGCGTATATTACAAAGGCGAACTCGTAAAAGAATTGCCGGAACAAGAGTTTGACCTCATCTTCGGCAACAAGGATGGCTACGGACTTCGACTCACCGAAGGCGGTCGCTATATGGGCAACCTCCAGAACGGCATACCTAATGGGCAAGGCACTCTCGACACATACGACGGCTTGTCCATCTTCTGCGACGACTTTGAAGACGGACTCGCCAATGGCTATGGTATGTGCGTAAATAACACCACCGGCACAAAATACATCGGTCAAATCCGTGACAACAAGATAAGCGGAAGGGGCCTTATGATGTATCCCAACGGAACTCGAGAAAAAGGAACTTTTAGAGACGGTGTCCTTACACTGGAAACCGCTATGTCCGCCAACATCCAGAAGCCGGATGTAGGCTGGAACGCTCCTCAGCAATACAACACCAACGTAACGGAAGGCTCATATACCGTAAAACTTTGTGTAAGTTCCTCATCGCCAATAGAAGAAGTATCCCTCTTCCTCAACAGCAAACCCGTTGTCAACAAGAACGTAACCGGTGTCAAGAAAGCGAACGACCCCTTATGCGACTACACATTTGAGTTCAAAATACAACTCGAGCCAGGACGCAACGAAGTCATGGCGGCTGTGAAAAACGCCGGCGGCACCACCAAAACCGACATACGATACATTTCAAGGGTATCGTCAGATGCCATCAGCAAACAAAAGCGCGTAGCCCTCGTCATCGGCAACGGCGCATACACCAACATCCCTGCGCTCAAAAATCCCCCCAACGATGCCAGCCTCATGGCAAAAGAACTCAGGGCACTCGGTTTTGAAGTAATTGAGCGCACCAACATCAACCGCGACGAAATGAAAGAAGCCGTATACCAGTTTGGCGACCGCCTCAGGGAAACAAAGGCTGTTGGCCTCTTCTTCTACGCTGGTCACGGTATACAGGTGGACGGCATCAACTACCTCGTGCCGGTAAACGCATCTCTTGAAAGAAGGGATCAGGTAGAGAATGTATGTTTCAGCATCAGCAAGGTGATAGGACAATTGGCATACGCACAAAACGACCTCAACATCATCATCCTCGACGCTTGTCGTAACGACCCATTTGCATCCACAGGCGGAGGCGGTCTTGCACAATTCGACGCACCCAAAGGAACATTGATAGCCTACTCCACAGCCCCGGGCAAAACGGCAGCCGACGGCGACGGCAACAACGGACTCTACACCGAACAGCTCGCCAAGGCAATCAAGAATCCCGAATACAAAATGGAGGACGTATTCAAGCAAGTCCGCACCGAAGTATATCGCATTTCCCATGAAGCAGTACTGAACGGCACAATGCCCGAAGAACAAATTCCGTGGGAAAACTCCTCTGTCTTCGACGACTTCTACTTCGTACGATAAGTTTATTGAAGTAATTGAAATAATTGAAGTAATTGAATAATGAAAAAGCGCAGTCCGAATCATCGAACTGCGCTTTTTGTTATGTCTCATTCATTTAATTGGAGTGCAGGCTCCTGCCTGCTTTACAGATAGTTGCAGACGAGCCGTCTGCATCCCACCTTCAATCACTTGTTCTTCAAGAAACCGCTGAGGGTATTGAGCAGGACGTTGATTTCGATGGGCTTGGTGAGGTAATAGTTGCAACCGGCGGCGATGGTCTTTTCCTTCTCACCGGTGAGCGCGTAGGCGGTCTGTGCAATTATTATTACGTCCTTGTTGAACTCGCGGATTTTGGCGGTGGCGTCGTATCCGTTCATTACAGGCATCTTGATATCCATGAGGATGAGGTCGATTTCGGGATGCTCCTTCATGACATCCACAGCCTCCTGACCGTTGCGAGCCCAAAGCACCTTAGCCTTGGTCTCGGCGAGCACTTCCTGCATGTATGCGACGTTCATATCCTCGTCCTCTGCCACGAGAATCACCTTGCCGTCGAGCGACGCTTCGCCATTGCCGTCGGAAGATGCGCCATACTCGTCGGCGGTATTGAGTTCGGGGTCGTAAGGCATCGTGAAGAAGAATGTGGAGCCAACACCTTCCTCAGATTCCACCCACATCTCGCCGTCAAGAAGTTCGACGAGTTTTTTGGAAATTGTGAGTCCGAGACCCGTGCCGGTCTGGTTTTTGTCGTCCTTCTGCTCTATCTGACCAAAACGCTTGAAAATGACGTCGAGCTTGTCCTTGGGCATGCCGACGCCGGTGTCCTTCACGTAGAAGAGCAGCTTGTCGGGGCCGCTAAACTTGTAGCCAAACTCGATAAAGCCCTGCGTGGTGAATTTCATGGCATTGCCGATGAGATTGTTGAGCACCTGCTTGAGGCGGAACGGGTCGGTATTGATATTGAAATCGTCCGATTCCACAGCCTTTTGCATCTTGAGCTCGAAGGGCTTGTTTTTCATGTCGTTGATTTGGTACTGCGAGATGTAAATCTCGTTCATTATCGGATTGAGCTGCACAATGCGCGGCTTCACCTTGAGCTGTCCTGCCTCAATCTTTGAGATGTCGATGATGTCGTTGATGAGGTTGAGGAGGCTCTTGCCGCTGTTGATGATGAAGGAGAGGTACTTCTCCTTGTTTTTGTCGAAGCTGCCCGGCTTTGTGAGCAGTTCGGAGAATCCGATGATGGAGTTCATCGGGGTGCGGATTTCGTGGCTCATGTTGGCGAGGAAGGCAGATTTGAGCTTGTCTGACTCCTCGGCGCGGCGGCGTGCCTCCACGAGTTCGCGCTCATACTGCTTGCGGGTGGTGATGTCCCTGATGGTGACTACGCTGCCCGAATTTTCGTCGCCACGGTATGGTATCACGGAAACTTCGGCGTCAAACACCTCGCCATTCTTCTTGACAGCAGGAGCTTCAAATGTCTGTGCAGTAAACTTGCAATTGCCAGTCTGCCTAAACTTTCCCATCTCCTCCTCAAACATCTGCCATTGGTCTTTGGGGATGATGAGCGACTGGAATGGTGCGCCGATAGCCTCGGCAACGGTATAGCCCGTAATACGCTCCGCAGCGGGATTGAACGACGAAATCCTCATCTCGGAATCGAGTCCAATGATGGCGTCGAATGACGACCTATTGACCTTGGAGAATATCTCGCTGGTGGTCTGCTCCTGCTTGCGGGCGGCGTCGCGTTCCTCCTCACGCTCCTTGATGGTGTCCATCATAGAGCAAAAATGCTGGCGAAGCACGCCCACCTCGTCCTTGCCAGTGTCCTTGAGCTGCGGCATCGAATAGTCGCCGCTCTTGATGATGTGCTCCATCGTATCGGAAAGCTCCGTGATGGGTTTTACGAGCAGCTTGTTGAGCAGCAGCACTACGACAACCACTACAATGAGGGTCAAGATGAGTTTAGTAAGCGTACTTATGAAATACTCATGCTTCATTATCTGTATCGACTTGGTGTTGAATTTGGCGTACACCATGCCGTACACTTCATTTTTGTATTGAATAGGCTCTATCGCGATGATATATTTGCCGTCTTCCGAGAATGACACCGACGACTCCCTGCCCACCGGCTGCGCGGCTAACGACGACGACCGGTCGTAATTGGCGAGAATTTCGCCCTTGAGGTCGTAGATGTGCACGTTTTCGAGTTCCTCGAAAGACTTGATGTTTTCGAGCGATTTTTGGATTTCCTTCGTGTTCACGAAGTCGACCATACTTATGTTGCGGTCGGCAATCATCTTTGCAATCTGTGAACTCGACTCCTTCACGTACTCATTGACGTATGTGTCGTTGGCTAATTGGAACGACACGGCGGTGATGATTTCTGCCGTAATCACCACCGCAAGCATTGCGGCGATAAGCTTGTACTTGATTGGCAAGTTTGCGATGAACTTTTTCATACCGTTTTTTATTTTTGTGTTATTAATGCTTGTTCTATACTATTGTTTTTGATACTTGTGGTCTGGCGCGAGTATGAGCGTGCTTATTTCAAGCGGCGAGGTCAGCACGGCGTCCTTATTATAAAAATAAGTGAGTTCCTCCGTGTCGTGGTCATGCTTGACGTAAAACATGCAGCCTTTTCCCAGGATTTCCATATCGTTGGTAATCGTGAGTATTTGCCGCCCCGTAGCCATCTCGATGATTTTGCCGGCGTCGGCGTTGGTTCCTGATTCTATGAATATGATGTCGGCCTGCGCCACGGCATCGTTGATGTCGGAGATGCGCCTGATTTCCACATCGCTGTCGAGTACCTTGCCGTTGGAGCCGACGCTGAGCGCAAGTTGGTACGATTCGTCCGACTGCGGTGCTACCATGATGATTATTTTGCCATTCTGCTTGTCGGCTGGCCACGAGGCATACTTGGCAAGCTTGATGACACCCTGGATGTCGGTCTGCTGTACCTGCGCCCCCTGTTGCCCGTCCACGGGATACATAAAGAGGAATAATAATATGTTGAGTATACAATTGAGCATGGTTGGCTGTGTTTTGTGCTATCTTACGTTAATTTTGTTGTTCTGTCTGAATATCGCCGCCGCCGTTGTTGCCGTCAGTGTCACCGTCGGTGCTGTCGTCGGGTATTTGCCCGTTGATTATCTGCTGCAGGCGTGCGATTTCTTCGTCTTTTACTTTTACTTTTTCTTTTAGTGTGTTTTCTATTTTTCTACTCTTAGTAATACGCTTTTCGAGCTCCTTCTTGTAGAATTGCGCGCTCTGGTTTGCCTTGTCCATCTTCTGACGGTTGTCGGCGTTGTTGCGCTTGGTCTCCACAAGCTCGCTGTTGATTGTGGCAATCTCCATGTCCTTGCTCAGCAATGTCTTCTTGAGGTTGCTGAGTTCGGCGGAAAGCTCCTTGTTGGTATTCTTGACTTTAACGAGTTCTTCCTCGGTATTCTGCTGTCCGGTGATGTCGGCTGCAAGGCAGAGTATGCGGCTGACATTGTTTTCGGAGTCGTATATCGGGATGAAGGTGTTTTTGATTTTTCGGGTGTCCTTGTTGATTTTAAACTCGATGTTGTAAGTCTCCGTGGAGCCCTGCTTAACATTGTCCCACACCTTCTTAAACTCGTCGTACTTGGAGAGCGTGAGCTGCAGGATTTCGTATACGTTCTTGCGGCGTATATCGTTGACATCGAGGGTGTAACGCAGTGCAAAACGGCGGTTGGCCTCCAAAGTGTCGCCCTTGGTGCTGAATATAGCCACGAGCATGGTCTTGTTCATGGCGTTGTTTACCTGCTCTATCTGGTTGAGCTCGTTTTGCGTGGTCACCACAAGGCTGTTGAGCGTTTCGATTTCGGTCTTGAGCTGGTCTTCGCGCTCCTCCATCTGCTTCGACTGCTGCCTCGATTGCTGGAGCAGCAACGTGGTCTGCTCGTTGATTTTGGCATTGGCGATGGTAGAGGCGATGTTTTCGGAAATACGTTCCACAAATTGTATCTGGTACTGCTCAAACTTGACAAATGCGGCAAACTCCATCACGCCGTACAGATAGTCGTTGTACAGGAGCGGCACAAACATCAACGCCTTTGGCTTTGCCTGTCCGAGACCAGAACCAATTTCGGTGTAATTGTCGGGGACGTCGTTGATTATGATGGTGTGCTTCTCCATCGCGCACGCGCCAATGATTCCCTCGTCGAGGGCGAGGGTGCGCTTGTGGAACCTCTGATGTCCAAAAGCAAACACGGCGTACAACTCAAAACATTCTGCGTCCTTATTGTCGGGCATCGCGGTGCGTATGAAAATGCCGCCCTGCGTAACGTTGATGTACGGCACGAGCTTGTCAATTACAGCGTTGCAAAGTCCATGGATGTCGGAGATGTTGTTTCGCAGAATATCGGAGAATATTGAGTGACCCTCGGTAGCCCATTGGTTTTGGCGTTCTTCGTTGAACCTCTGTTGCTCCTTTTCACTGGTCTCGAGCATATCGTTGCGGAGAGCGACGAGCGACGAGCCAATAGGATTGTTTTTGATGGATTCGTCATATTCTGCCTCGAGCTTCTTGTCGCGGAGCTGCGTGGCGAAGTCGGAGGTGTTTTTAAGCGACGTGGCGAGAGTCCTGATGCTATTGACGATGCTCAACCACTCCAACGGTATCTTGGACAATTGCGGGAGGTACTTGTCAAGCGAGTATTCGCCCATGGTGATGCGCTCGATGAGCTTCTTCGCGGTGGTGAATGGCCTGACCACCTTTTTGGATGCAACGATTAACAATACCGACAATAGCAACAGTATCACCGTCACTATCGCCAACGACTTGAACAACGTGCTGCTCTGCTCCTCCTCTATCTCGCTGAGCTTGTTGATGCATATCATCGTAAAATTGTCGTCGTTGCAGGCGAGCGGGATGCGCTTGCAGTGGATGTACACCTCTTCCCTATTGTTTTCTATAAGTTCGCAAACGGCGTCCACAGGGAGGTTTTCGGCGGTCTTTGACATGATGCCAAGCTTCTCTTCCGTGAATCGAAGCACTTCATGGACGTTGCGGTTGAGGTAGTCCTTGTTGCGGGAGTAGAATATGTTGCCGGTGCTGTCGGCGATGTAGATGGTGCTCGTGGCAGGTATCTGATTGTCGAGCATGTTGCGGTAATATTTTTGGTCGATGTCCGCGCCAATCACACCGCAAAATCTCTTGTTGGTGTATATCGGCATCAGGCACACAATGACGTTGGAGATGTCGCCATTGCCGCTGAGGCTCACCACTTTGGGTGTATTGTCGTGCTTGATTACACGGTACATGTCGTATATCTCCGACGAGGAGGTCTGGAGGTCGTTGGAATTTTCAGGATTGCCCATGTTTTCGTGGCTGATGTATTTGGTGTACCAGCCAATCGGGAATCCCGGGTTGGTGTTTACTAACAGGCTGTCGGAATTGTCGAATATGTACGGCTCAGAAATAATGAACACCGACTTTGCGCTCTGGTCGCCGGAGATGAACCTCAGCATCATCTTCCTCGTGAGATCCTTGGCCTGCGCCGGATCCTGCAAGGTCTGCTCCGAGATGGCTTCCGCCATTGTCTGCAGTTTGATGATGGTCTGGGAGAGCTGCTGCTCCATGCCGATGGTGTACTTGTCGTTGCGTATGTTGGTCTTGAGCTTGCAATAATCAGTGATACGCGACAACATCAGCCTATCTTGTATAAACAATATGGCCGCCGATAGTATCACGGAGCATACAATGACCGATATTACAGACTTCCATCTGACGGTGTTGGTTATATTATGTTTTTTGGGGGCGTCCATTTCGTCGTCTTAAAGTTGTATAATAGTTTTGTTATACTCTTCTTCTTGCGGCACCAGCGTCGCTGCTGAGCCTTGCGTTTTCCTTGGTGAGCTTGGCGATTTCCGCCTTGCAGCTCTGGATTTCCTCGTCTTTTTGGGCGAGATCGTTTTTAGCCTTGTGGAGACGCTTTGTGTAGTCCTCGAGCCTCTTGCCTTTCTCCTGAAGTTTGAAGAGGTTTTTGGTGTTTTCCTTCACGTAAGAAATCGTGCTGGCGATGTCTTCCGCGAGCCTCTCAAGGAATTTGATGCGGTAGTCCTCAAATTTTTCGGTGCGGCAAAGCTCGATGACACCGTAGATGTCGTCGTTGAGCAATAGCGGCGCCACAATCAGGCTGCTCGGCTTGGTGTTGCCAAATCCCGAGCCTATCTTGATATAGTCTTTGGGGATGTCGTCGATTATCTGCATCGTCTTTTCCACAGCACACGTGCCCACGATGCCTTCGTAGAGCGACACCTTCTTTACTATAAACTTCTTGCGGTCGGCGGCGTAGGTGGCCTTCATCTCGAGGTGTATGTCGTCCGGCTCCTCGTCCACATATATATATATTGCGCCGTAATCAGCCTCCATATAATGTATCAACGCCCTCACAGTCTCGTTGCAAAGGCTGTCGATGTTGTTGTTGTTGCGGCGGAGGATGTTGCCGAAGTCGGCGAGACCGATGTTGATCTTGTCCTGTATCTCGTCCTCGCGGCGGCGGGCAAGCTGACGCTCGGTCTGCTCGTCGAGGTTTTTCTTCATGTTGATGAGCGCGTTGCCAAGCTCGTCGTTGTTGCTCAGCAGGGCAAATCCGTCGGTGTGCCTATTGTTGCCGATGTCTTCGGTAAACTGCTGCTTCTGCTTGAGGTTGCCGATGAATTCCGACAGCTGCATGCACATGAGATCCATCTCGTTGGTGCTGTCGGGGCTTATCTCCGCCGGCACGAGTTCACCTTTGAGAAGGCGCGAGAGGTAGTCGTTCATGTTTTGGATGGGCTTGTTGACCGACCAGAAGAGCACCAAGAAGAACGGTATGCCTATCGCAAGCATCACAAGCTGCGTGATGAAGACGCTCCAGATTGCTTTTTTCCTTATCTGCTGACGAAGGATAGCGGATTCGAGCATCATGTCCTCCATGTTGGTGAGCATGGTGCTGAGCTGCACGCTCGCCTCGCCCTTGTAGCCTTCATAATTGTCGATGCCGAGAAGAAGCTGCTTGCTAAACAGGAGGTTGAAGGTAGTCCTGTATTCCGCAAACTGGTCTTCGAGCTTGTAAATCTGGTACTTGATTACCATGCTGGCGTTGCCTACATTCTTGAGGGTGGCATTCACGCCATCTATCTGCTTATTAAACTTGACGTAATCCTCCACGTTGCTCTTTTCGAGGAAATGCTCCTCGTACTTGGTGGCCTCCACAAACCTATTGTAGACACCCACGACAGCGGTCTGCAATATCGAGTTTTTCACCGTGTTGCGGCTTGTGGCGAGGCGTCCGCCATCCTGCGTCAGCTCCGAAATCTCGTTCTCAATAACCCTGATGTCGTCTATCTTCTGCTTGAAGAGCGAAAATTCGTCCTGAAGTATCGTCACCGACTGCTTGATGCCCTTGCTTTCGTCGAGCGGATGCGAAATGAGGTACGATATGCCGCTCTCGATGTTGCGGCACACCGCGTCGATGGTTTCCTTGAGGGCGTCTTCCTTCTCCTTGTCCTTGCGTCCCGTATAGAGGTTGAAAAGCTCATACTGCGCATTGCGGAGGTCGGAAATATCGTTTTTGAGCTTGTTTTCCTTCTGGAAACTATCTTCGAGCATGTCGTATGTATGTATTAGGTAAAAGGCAGACAAGCCCGTCGCCACCACGTATATGGCGAAGCAGACAAGCATTATCCTGAATTTTACCTTAACAGCTATTTTCTCCGGTGTCTTCATTTCAATTGTCTTTATAGGATGTCAACATCAAATTTGTTGCCGTTTTTGCTTGTCGGCGGCAACAATTAGAACGATTATGACATTCCAATCAAATTTCAAATTTAATTTTTTTTGCTTATTAAAAAAAAGATTTTTTACAAAAATATTAAGATATTTTACAACTATTTGGATTTCAGAAAATTGCAGCGATAGTTTTTTTTCAAATTTTTTACAAATAAATTGGGTGTTTCAAAAAAAACGCATAAATTTGCAACGTCAATTGAATTAAGACTGATTACACTTAACGAAGCATAACATCAATGTTCGACAAAGAATTGGTAAAAAGGTTTGAGACGCTGGATACACCTTTTTATTATTATGACATCCAGCTGCTCCGCGAGACACTCACCCGGCTCAAGTCTGCGGTGGACAAATACGGCTACTGCGTTCACTACGCCGTAAAAGCCAACGCCAACCCAAGGATACTCCAGGAGATAAGCTCGTTTGGCTTTGGTGCCGACTGCGTAAGCGGCAACGAAGTGCTCCGCGCTCTCGAATGTGGCTTCCCAGCCGACAAGGTGGTGTTTGCCGGTGTAGGCAAGAGCGACAAGGAGATTGAGATAGGCATCAAGAACAACATCTTCTGCTTCAACGTAGAATCGCTGCAGGAGCTCGAAATCATCAACAAGATAGCCGGTCAGGAAGGCAAGACGGCAAACGTCGCCCTCAGGCTCAACCCGGGCATCGACGCGCACACCAACAAGTGCATCAACACTGGCCTCGCCGACAGCAAATTCGGCATCGACTTCAACAAGATGGAGGCATCAATCACCTTCGCCCAGAAACTCGGCAACATCAAGCTCATCGGCATACACTTCCACATTGGCTCGCAGATTCTCGACAAAGAGCCTTACAGGCTGCTCTGCCAGCGCTGCAACGAGATGCAGGAAAAAATAGGCCTCATGGGGCTCGACCTTCCGGAAATCAACCTCGGCGGCGGTCTCGGCATCGACTATGACGACCCCGACAAAAACCCGGTGCCCGACTTCGAATCGCTGATGGACATCATCCACGCCAACCTCAACGTCAAGGACAGGCAAAGGGTGCACTTCGAGTTTGGAAGGGCAATCGTCGGCCAGTGCGGCACGATGGTTGCGAGGACACTATATATAAAGCCTGCCACGCAGACCACCTTTGCAATAGTGGACGCCGGATTCACCGACCTGATAAGGCCCGCGCTGTACGGTGCTCACCACAAGATCGAAAACCTCACCTCGCACTACGCCCAGACAGACAGATACGACATAGTGGGCCCGATTTGCGAGTCGACCGACGTTTTCGACACCGGAATCACGCTCCCCAAAACCGTCCGAGGCGACTTAATCGCCTTCAGAAGTGCCGGTGCATACGGAGAAATCATGGCATCGCGCTACAATCTGCGAAATTTGCCCAATGTGTATTACTCTGACAATTAGGCGATTGCAAAGGTAACAAAAGAAAATTTGCAAATTAATGAAAAAAAAATGGCAATATTTTTTTTTGATTTGCAAAAAATATATAATTTTGTGAAATTGAAATAGTAAAAATTTTTAAGAAAAGTCCTAATA
>JAEEGK010024670.1_pt1 | contig 12436 bp, 16 predicted proteins | sample 8958771 | NCBI WGS metagenome assembly JAEEGK01 (sample SAMN16246547, study PRJNA631951) | gut metagenome | biome: gut microbiome; feature: rumen; material: SC-attached | host: Bos | place: Iran: Karaj | collected 2018-10 | reverse complement strand
ATAGATACCTTCGGATGATATTGTATATGACTTGCCGTCAGCTACCTCGATGATATCCGCATCGGTAAGGTCGGGAGTCTGGTTGAGGTCCCTTTTGCTGAACAGGTCTGTAAGATCTGTCTCCGTATCAGAAGATGTCGCTGATTTATAAACTGCTGTAGTTATATTCGAAGTATCAGAAGTACCTGTACCAGTGCTTTCCTTTGCCACCTCGATCATATTTGAGATTGTTTCAGCTGCGATTCCGTCACATGCTGTTAATGCTGTAGCCATTGTAAGAGCTGCTATTATAGTTGTTATTGTTCTTTTTTTCATAAAAAACACCGTCCTTTTCTGAATGATATATTTGTTCTTTGCTATGAAAAGAATATAACAACTGTTTTTGGAATCTCAATTGTAGTTATTAGGAATTTATGTGGAATATTATTTTATTAATACCCTTTATCTTACCTCTCCTCCAGGGAGACATATACATACACATACATAATTATAGCAAACCATAGTGTTCTTTTCAATGAAAAATAGCCAAAACACCAATCTGATTATTGAAATATGTCTTGTTAAAGTGTATTATATGTTCATAAAACCATTTTCTAAATATAAGGACGGAAATAAAATATGTCTTATGATTCCTATTATGGAAGCGAAAGGAAAAATAAAGGACCAAACATACTGATAATTTTGTTTTTGTTCTGTCTCATCGGATTTGCTATATGGTTTATTACCCAAAAGGACGATCCGGACAGGAAAAGGATTACGGAATCAGGTTTTTATTCCGACGATCCTGCCATAGAGATGAACGGAACAAACTATCATTACAGCCAGCTTAATGAAGACCAGCAGAAATTATACAGAATAATTTACCAGGGCTGCAAAGCGGTCAGTCCCATCATCAATCTTTCTTCCATAAAACCTGAAGACTGTGAAAAAGTTATTTATGCCGTAAGGCTTGATCATCCTGAGTTTTTCTGGATACGTGATGTAGTCTATTCAACCTCAACATTAAACGGTCTCGTTACTGAAATATCATTTACCGTACCGACAGATACCGAAGCAAAAATTGAAAAACTTGAGAATAAAGCAAACGAGATATTAAAAAATGCTCCTGCAGATGAATATGGGAAGGTAAAGTATATTTACGAGTACATCATAAACAATACTGACTACAACATGAATGCTCCTGATAACCAGACCGTATACAGTGCGCTGATAAACAGATCCTCTGTATGCGGAGGCTATGCCAGCGCTTTCCTGTATCTCTGTGATAAGGCGGGTATTTACTGCGGATACGCATCAGGTGATATTATAGGCAGGGGCACACACGCCTGGAATTTTGTTAAGATAAACGACAAATATTATTGGGTCGATGTTACATGGGGCGATCCGACCTATGAAAACATGTATGCTCACGCAGACAACCTGGTATATGATTATCTTTGTGTATCCGATAACGAAATAATGCCTGACCGGATACTCTCAAGTAATCCATTGTATTCAGAACATCAGGCATACATGGATTTTACCTATCCGCTCTGCTATGACAACTCACTTAATTACTATTATCTTGCGGGATGTTATTTTGAAATGTATGACCGGCTGGCCATATATAATTACATATTGACACAGGTAGGCATGAACGGTAAAATGCAGATAGAAATGAAGTTTGCAAATGAATCTGCCTACAGGCTTGCAGTTTTTGATATCGTCGAAACTGAGTCGTTCTGGGACAAAGTATCCCAGGAACTAAATAAACAGTATGGCATAGTTATCACCCAGTGGCGTGGCGAAATGTCGGAAAATTTCCATCGGATGACTATAGAACTATCATAAAAAAAGTGGCTGCTTTTCAACTTAAAAAGCAGTCACTTTTCTATATCATCTATGTTCACCGATCATTTTTTCCATCCAGATCATATTATACCAGCGCCCAAATTTATATCCGCACTTATGGAATTCCCCGACCTTGGTATAGCCCATGTGTTGGTGGAAGCATTCACTGTTTTTCGTTAAATACTCATCTTCGACTTCGGGATCAGCTATACATGCGTAAAGGTTGATTATTCCCATCTTTTTTAAGGCCTTTTCCAATGCTTCATATAATGCCTTTCCATAGCCATTGCCCTTTGAATCATGGTCCAAATATATAGTTACTTCACAGCAATGGGCATAAGCAGCACGGCTATGAAACGCACCAGCATATGCATAGCCTCTGATCAAACCATCATCTTCCAGAACTATATAAGGGTATTTCTCCAATGTGCTGGATATACGTTTTGAAAACTCATCCAGCGAGGGTGCCACATATTCAAACGATATTGCCGTATTCTCTACATAGTATGAGTATATTTTCAAAAGGCTTCCGGCATCCTCTCTTGTAGCCGCACGAATTACCATTATACTATTTCTCCAGTTCTATTTATTTTTGCTATTTTCCTGATTTCGGCTCATGCTGTTAATGCTGTAGCAAAATGACAATATCACAACTATGATAGCCCCGAAAGATACATCAGACAGATAATGGGCTCCGAGTATAATCCTGGAAAGCATGATTATCACTGAAAATATGAATCCAAGAAACGCCAAAAGGAACCTTTTGTTTTTCAACTTCGGACAGAGCCAAGACAGAGTCTGAAAACACAGGATCATTGAAGAACTCAAGATACCATGGCCACTGGGAAAGGAACGGAACTCACCTTTGTTGATACCATACTTCTCTATGTATTCCGAAGCTCCTGTAAAACGCTCATACCAAGGGATAAATCCTATACCATCCTGCCCGGTAACGACCAGTCTGTATCTTGGGCGGTTGAATATCCCTTTTAAAACCTGTAATGAAGCATATGCGATCCCTAATAAGATGAACAAACATAATATATGTTTAACAAGTTTCAGATCATCACTTTTTTTTGCCAGCCTGTACCCAAGATAACACAACGGGAAAATAGTGACAAGACTTATCACAATTATCACAGGGATATTCCTGTCCATACTCGGGAATATACTTCCAAGACTGTCACGTTCTGCCAATGTTCCCGAGCCGATAAATCCGATGAATGTTACAAAAATAACGAGCAAAATATAAAAGAATAATTTTACGCCCTTACCTGCATTTGAATGCTGAGTACGTTCAAACAAGCTTCCTGAAAAAATAACGCAAAAAGCAAAAAACGGGTAAGCTCCTATTGCCGTGACCAGCTTCAGAGGCAGATTATCCGGCGAATACAGGGTTTTTGAAATAGCTTCGTCATTGAATGTCCCTATAAGAAGCATTATTACGAAAAATATCAGCATGAAAAAGTTTAAGAGTATTAATTTGTTAAATTCTCCGTTATTTTTTTGTTTCATCATAACCTCACCAAATTGTTGTCTGATTATTTATTACTTTGAATTATTCTTTTCCCTTCTCAGCATTTGTCTCATCTTCCCTGGCAGCCATAACCTGTCAACCCTTCCTTAATGCTGCGATAACCTCAACTTCCACCAGTGCGCCTTTAGGGAGAGCAGAAACCTCTACACAGCTCCTTGCAGGTTTTCCTGTGAAATACTTAGCATATACCTCGTTAAAGTCTGAAAAATCCTTCATGTTCGCAAGAAAACAGGTTGTCTTTACAGCATCCTCCAAAGAGCTTCCTGCTTCTTTAAGCACTGCAGACAGATTCGCGATCACCTGCTCAGCCTGTGACTTGATGTCAGCTGCTTCAATCTGGCCTGAAGCCGGATTGATCGGTATCTGGCCTGAAGTATATACCAGGTCCCCTATGATTATTGCCTGTGAATAAGGTCCGATTGCTGCCGGTGCATTCTTTGTTTCGATAATCTTCATTTTCTTTTTCCTTCTCTTTCATAAAAATTTTATTCAATCATAATTACAAAAATACTATACTATTAATTCAATTATATATCATCGTATAATACCATTATTAGCCTAACAAGTCAATGTACAATACGTTAAAAAACCAGATCATCCGATCTGGTTTGTAAGACAAACTTATTAATAATCTCAGATTAATTTGCAGAATTTAATTATTTCCTCCTGCCTGGGGGCTACATTTTCCTTGTATTCTATAGATGTCAGTCCAAGATGCCCTGCGCTTTCTATATGCAGGTGTCCATAAAAGTGCTCGATACTCTGTATGATTCTTTCACATTCATGCATACCCGGACCGGTCCGAAGTGCAACCGCATACCCTTTCTTGCCCTCCCTGATAGACGCATGTGGCTCATGGGTATCGCACCATGGTGTACATCTGTCTATGAACGCCTTATACTGGCCGGGTATGTCTGCCCAGTATGAAGGAGCGACAGACACTATTATATCTGAATTATCGAATTCAGATATAATCTTTGTGATATCATCATTCATCACACATCTTGCCGTTTTATGGCAGGTCCGGCATCCCTTGCAGAACTCAAAATTATAATCGTCTATGCAAATGGATTTTGTATCGTATTTTGAAGATAATTCACTGCATATTATGCTTACTATTTCAGCCGTGGCTCCGTTTCTGACCGGGCTGCAGTTAATGATCAATGCTTTCATCATCTTTCCCTAAGCAGGATACCCCAGCTTCTAAAGCCGGGGAGGAATGCGTTAAACAGCTCCCTGCATTCTCCTCTCTGTCAATATTACGTCTGCCGTATCGAGCAGACTTAGTGCACTGTATTTAGCTGATCGGTGAATCACAGTCCCATCCAGTTTACGGATGTCGAAATATCCACTTGACCTACGGCCAAATATGAAGCCTTCTTTTCCACTGTAACGTACCTTGTCGAACAGCCTGAACCCTTTTACAAGGTACGGAGCCTGGTTCCGTTTGAGGATGCCTCCCTTGCATATGTTCAGCTTGTGGATCTGGCGGTTGTGACAGCGCACTTTTTTCTGGTAATACACCACGCTGTCGGATTCTGCGAGCGGATGTCCGCTTATACACCTTGCATCTATATGATGGGCTTTGGAAAGCCCGTTCGTTATGCGGGTGTGCTTAGTAATGTACCCGTATGTCAGGCTTACATCTGGATACTGCGATCTAATCTCATTATAGAATGCCCATCTCATTATTCCCATGAATGTGGCATCTGCAAACTTCATTCCCCGCTTTATTGTCTTGGGGAGCTTTATCTCACCACTGTGGTAGCCATTATGGCAGGTCTTGCACAGTGTTATTAAGTTGTTTGGCGCATCTCCGCCTGTCTGCCTTGACTCTATGTGGTGCACGTTAAGGATCTTATCCTTTGACTTACCCTTACAGCACTGGCAGGTGTGACCGTCGCGGAACAGCACGTATTCCCGTATGTTCCAGGAACCGAGCTGTTCACCCTGCTGATACTCAGCTCCCTGTATATCAGGGTTCTTGATCTTCTGGATATCAAAAGCAGCTACTTCTGCTATGATCTTAGCTACCGGGAGTATCTCATTTACCTTGCTTATAACTGTCAGGTGTGTATTTACCTTCTGCTGCACGGAAGGGGCCAGCCATCCGTCTCTGCGGCAGCGGTTATCGAACCGTGGCTTACGGTGTCTTGTCTTACGGTTACGCCTTGCAGACCTCATCTCCCTGCGGGCTGAAAGCAGTTCTGTAATGTCGCTGCGCAGCTCAACCTCAGACTCATACAAAACCTTAGATTCCGTAGTAGCAGATATGCCGATGTGTTTTGAACCTGCATCTACTCCAAGTGATACATACTGGATTTCACGGGTCGATGTTGTATATGATAACTGTATCACGAACGGACAGCGTTTTACTACTTTGGCTTTGCCGGATTTAAGCATCCGGCGGACTTTCCCGTACCGCTCTGTCGGCATGAGCGGCTGTCCGTTTATATCTAACACATATACCATCAGACGGTACCTCCTTCTGTAAAGATTGATAAGCTTTATGCTGTAAGCCGGCGCTTATCTGACCGTTATGCAGCCTTCGCCAATGTTATCCGGAGGTTTGTTTAACGGCAGCACTGTCCCTGCCCATCAGGACTGTTTAACCACCGTCCGCAGTGCATGGGGTTAGGCTGTACGCCCCATGGTGCCTATCCGCGGAATGTGCCCGCATTCTCCGGTAACGTAGCCCTCAAGGGGCTTAGGCTAGTCAATAAAGGCTTTTGCAAGCCCCCACTTCTTTAAGCGGTGGGTTATTGACTATATTTCCTCTCTTAAGCTATTCTATCCATGCCCATACTAATATCGAATCAAATAACCTGAATTCAGCCCCATATCCTTTTATTTTGGTATTTCCATCAACGTCTACATATGAATCCTGGTAATAAGCTATGGAATACCCCAGGCCTACATACTTAGTCCCCTTATCATAATCCGGTTCGGATATGGTGATCAGCGGTTTTGTATCAGTTTTTGAATTTTTGAGCCTGATACAGTCGACAGTAACATATGCTGCATACAATGCAAGTATCGCAATTAAGATAATGAATATTTTCTTCATATTCGTCTCCTTTTTCAAAATACTATGTGATTTCTATTGCTGTCACACAGATTAGACGAGTATGCATCTGAACTTGTTCCAAAAATTTCGGCTTGTATAACCCCATTTGATCAAACATCTGTCTTCTTTCTTAAAAGAATCAGATATTCTGTAGTATCCTCTTCCAGTTTCTTCTCTCCGGTTGCTTCAAACCCATGCCTATTATAGAAGCGTATTGCTTTAACATTTTTCTCCAATGCCCAGAGATGATCCGCATTGTGCTCTTTCACTGCATATTCCAGCAGTTTAGAACCAATGGAGGCATTTTGAAGAACAGGTTCAACGAACAGCCTCGCAATATATGTCCCTTCTATCTTTATAAACCCCTTAACTACTCCGTCATCATATACGTACAAACTGTCGATCTGACTCTCAAACTCCTTCATGAGCGAAGGCACCTGCAACTCATCAAAATAATACTCGTCAGATTGAAATATCGGATAAAAATACAGTCGATAATTAAAAATCAGTATTTCAGCTATGCGTGCCAAATCTTTATCATTTGCTTTTCTTATCATTTTTGCCCCTCTTATACATTATTATCCTTCAGCATTTTTTTTGCTTTATTACACCATTTCAGATATGCTTCATAAGTCTCTATCCCGAAAGAAACCGTGAGCAAATAATATACATGATCTTTGTCATTAAGGGATTTTTCCAGTGTCTCATAATAAACCTTAAGCAATTTCAGGTCGTTCCGTATCTGTTTCTCAAATACTTCTATGTTATGCACGGAAACATTAGCACTTTCCGATGCTCCAAAAAACAGTTTCAGAAGTGTTTCGTATTTAAGCTCATTTTCAACCTGCTCTTCCTTTAACCAGTTTTTAAGAGTATTTATCCCTGCTTCAGTAATTTTATAAGTAATCCTTTCGCGTCCCCCGACAGAAGTATCATTTTTAATTATAAGACCCTGGGTTTCCATATCTTTCAGAGCCGGATATATATTTCCAAAACTCCCTTTCCAGAAAAAACTGATAGCTCCGTCAATACGCTTTTTTATATCATAGCCTGTCAGATCTTCATGACTTAACAGACCCAGGATCACCATATCTATTTTCCGTTCTTTAGCCATTTTGTCCCCCATCATGTTCTGCTTCTTTTTTATGCATCAAGTGTATACCGATATGACCAATACCTAGAATTATAACTGCTATTCCAAGTATAATGTTTTTCCCGTAGACCGCCAAAAGAGCAGATGCCATAACCGGGAGTGTCGCTCCGGCAACAGGAATACCAAGAATACTGCTGTAAAAATCCTTCATGGTTTTTTTACTTAAGAAATACCTTACCCAGTATATCTCATACAGTATCATCAGGAAAAACGCGCTGACCAGCCACCATTCCCACGCAGACCATGGTTTTATATTGAAGTCAGAGAAGATCAGCACAATACACGAAACCAGTACTTCTCCTATTCTCTCCAATAATAGCAGATATTTGTTCTCTTTTACAACATATTTTTCATAATTTAATGGCTGATTTTTTGTCCATATGATGTTAGGTACCATCAGCATTACAAGGAAAACCAATCCCACATACGAAAATCCAAAATGCATTAGTTTTTCCTCCAAGTCATCTTATATTTCAAAACCTTCTTAGGGCAGGTATCTACGCACGCCCCACACTGAATACACTCTGTACATTTATCATTCTTTCCTTCAGAAATCATTGTTTTTACATCCAGTCCCATCGGACAGGCCTTGCTACACTTCCCACATGCCACGCATTTTCCTTTATCTGCCTCGATATGAAGCTGAGGAACATGAAGAAGCCTCCCTATCGAACTGCCAATTACCATAAACGGAGCCATCCAGCAGATATAATGGCACGTAGCTCTGCGCCCGTGTATCAGGGCCGGCAGCACCAGGAGCAATATAACACCATAATATATTACATAATTATATATGCTTGTTATTGATATTCCATGATCCGTCATGTAGAACGGATCAATGGTAACTTCATTTTTCCCCAAGACGAAAGTAACGACTATGACTATCATCCACAGTATCCAGATTACATACTTAATCTTGTTTCTCCATCCCTGTTTAGCTGGGGCTGGATTGCACATAGCTATACATTCCTGAAGTCCGCCTGCCGGACAGAGATATCCGCACCATACTCTTCCCAAAAACATCGAAAGAACGAACATCGAAGCAAATACTATAAAACTTCCATTCATTATATGGTCGGAAGCAGCCTGAATGATAAGGTATGGCGAAAAATACCATATGGTAACAGGAAAGAGCAAAAAAGAAATAATCAATATGGTTTTTCTAATCCTTTGTCGCATCATAAAAACTCCCTATGTATCTTATAGATATATCTGTTAGATACATATTAGCACCTTGCCAATTGTTTGTCAAGCAAAAAAATATCCCATGCTCCAATATACAGGAGCACAGGATATACAAATAATAACGTTAGGCTTTTATTCTTTTGTTTTCTTTTTTTTCGGTGCAGGCAGTTCCTCATACATGGCTTCCAATAATTGCGCGAGGAATTCCTTATTATCTACATCCTCCACAAGAAGCATCTCTTTTGCGTCTTCGTATGGAAGTTCTTTTTCTGCATTGGGCATCATTTTGCAGGCTGACTTGGTAGGTTTTACGAGAAAACGGTCATCGTAAATACCACCTACAATTCTGCCATTATAATATATGATATATTCTCCCATCATCGCCCGATATGTAATATCATCCAATTCAGAAAGCTGATCTAATACAAAATCCAGGTACTCCTTACTTGAAGCCATAGTAACTTACCTCCCTGCCAGTTTCAAAAACTTGGTATCATTCATCTGCTCATTTGTAACATAAACTCCGTCATGGAACAAAGCATAATTAGTTATCGGAGTCGGAGCATTCTGCGCTTCTTCCCTGCTCTCAATATGTATAGCCTTAAAAGGTATACCATTGTCCTTTGCAGTCTGTTCCACTATCGGCACATACTTTGCATTGAATGGACACTGGCTCGTATAGTACAAAACATATCCCTTCTCATCTATATGGGGATGCTTTGCACATACTTTAAATCTCGGAGTTTCAGCTGCTTTTTCAAAAGTCAGATACCATAACTGGATACCGTTATCAGCTTCATCACATACAGAAAAGCCTTTATATTTCAAGAACTTCGGATCAGCCAGAAACGGCTTTTTCTTTGCCGCGCACAAAATACAAAGTCCCTTTTTCCCTTTCCCCTTACTATCCTCGATGCAGGCTGTAAGCAGATCAGTGGAATATCCATGTCCTTTAAATGATCCTGATACCCACAGGCAGTCTATATACATATACCCGGCTGCCTCTATCGGAACCCATGCGTTTTCTGCGGGGATATACTCGATAAAGCACTTGCCTCTTTCAACACTTTTTAAGAAAACAAGACCCTCATCAAAACGGTCGGCAACCCAGGCTTTCTTAGAAGACACCTGTACATCCTTATTGTTTGAAATCGCACAGCATATGTGCTCCTTTTCCAAATTGTCCTTTGTAACTCTTATATATTCCATATGCTTATTCCTTCTTCCTTATAGGATGCCTGATTACAGTTTTTAGCTTTTCAGGAGCAACCTTTCTGATATCGCTCAGATATATCTCATGATGCAGACGCTTATCGGTAATGTCCAGTTCATAACCCTGTTGATCCATAAACGCATGCATCATAACAACCGTAGCAGGCTCATCATCATATGACCCTATATGCATACACTGGACACACAGGCCTTCATCATAGGTTAAAAACTCCACTTTTGAAAAATCCGTCTTTTTCTTCTTAGCAGCTTCTTCCACAGCCCAGTCAAAATCTGCTTTTGTAACAAAATCAGGAAGCCTGATCACCGATATCCAGTTAAAATCATCTTTACGATTATAATCGATTCCATTAATACCTTTCATCCACCAGAACCCTTCCAGTGGTGGTACTACATAATCGAAATAACCCTCAATCCAATGGTCACCTTTCTTGCTCATTTTTATCGTAAAAGCAACTCCGTAAAGTAATCCGATAGACTGCTTGTATTCTCCATCCTCTTGATTCGGATTCCCGGTTCCACGCACAGCGATATAATTCATGCTAGGCACCTTTACTATGCCAGGCACACTTTGGGGCATGTAAAACTCTTTGTATTCTTTTTTAAAATCAAAGGCCATATCTTCACCCCTTAAGTCTCTTCACTCTCTCATCCACATTCTTCTTAAACTCTTCATCTGACATATTCGGATCCCTCGTTCCAAGGATCAAGTCGCATGGCAGTTTCTCGCACTCACCGCAGGACTTAAACCCTTTCTCTATTTTGCAGCAATAATAGATAGGGCATTCCTTCCCTTCAGGCATATGGAACACCTTTCCGCACACTGCATTACAGCCCTGACACATATTGCCAAAGCAATAACATGTACTGCAGTCAGAACCACAGCAACTGATCATCTCGTTTATGTCACTCATCTCCCAAAATCTCCTTCTGTTTCTTTTTACTTAAACTTCCAAGTACTATCTGATACGCATGATCCAGCAGGTCCTTTAATAAATCATCCGGCACGTTACCGTCTGCTTTCACCGAATTCCAATGAACTTTGTTCATGTAATAACCGGGGATTATATCCTCATACTGCTTCCGCCAGAAGTCTCCCTCAAGCGGCTCGAGTTTAAGAGTTATGTAATATGGCTGGTCATTATCGTCCCTGCATATTGCGGCAAACATCTTTCCGCCTATCTGATAGCGTATCCAGTTCCATTCCTTTTGCAGGTCTTTAGTCACACCCGGCTTTTTCAGTAAATATTCATCTATCCATTCATATTTCATTATGTCATGTTCTCCGTTATCTTCTCACATTATATTAAATTCAGGATTAAATACTATCGTTTCACAATCATTGAATTTTGCAAAATTACTTAATGCTTTTTCCAATGCCAAGTTTAATGCTTTTGTCCTGCGGATCCCCGGCTCCCACCACAAGCCATTAACCCTAAGAACACCTTCCTTACGATTTGGAACAGCCTCGATCCGTCCGACAAATCGATCCCGATATAAAATGGGAAGAGTATAATATCCGTACTTTCTCTTTACCGCAGGCGTATATATTTCCCATGAATACCTGAAATCCCACAGAGCCAGTATCAAAGCCTTATCCCATAGAAGAGGGTCTAACGGTGCAATAAAGGACATCCTCGTTTTTAAATCTGTACTCCCATCCAAAGCTTTCCGCATGAGCGCTTCATCTTCGCTCAGGTAATAAAAAGGAACCTTTATGCCTTCAACCATAACTGATCGTATTTTTCCATCCGCCAACAGATCGGACAATACTTTTTTTCTCAGGTCCGCTTTAAGATCAATGCCTAAAAATGCCGTACTGTTCTTATCCCACAAAAATCCTATCGCCCCAATTCTGCGGAGAACCCGCCATGAAATGAATTCAAGTTCAGTCCGACATGGGTTTTTGGTGTTTAACAATTCTACCGGCAGGTATTTCCCTGCAATATCATAATACTTACGGCTTCCGTTTTTGTGGTGAATGATCAGCTCACCGTCTGTATATAACTGCTCCAGGACCGATCTTGCCGCCTGTGACTTTTTCTGCCAGTTACCGCTCCAATGCATCGAAGAGTGCCAATAGATCTCGCCCTCAATTGGCAATGTATCACTGCAGACCGGACCGTTCTTTTTGATATAAGCTATTGCCTCTTTCTTAAGTTCCTGCATTCCCTCGAAAGTATCACCCATCCGGCAGCTGCGTTCTCTGTATGGAGCAAAATACGGCCAGTCTTCTACAGGCCAAATGGATAATTCCTTATCCACATAGTCTATCAGTTTACGGTCCTCATACAGCAGTTCCCAAAGCATGGACTTCTTAAAACCTTTTACTCTGGACTGCAAAGTCAGCTCGGCATTCTTACCGCATACATCAACCGGATCGAACTGGATGCATCCGGCTTGACGTATATAATCATAAGCCCCCGCTTTCCCG
>JAEEGK010024669.1_pt1 | contig 12436 bp, 10 predicted proteins | sample 8958771 | NCBI WGS metagenome assembly JAEEGK01 (sample SAMN16246547, study PRJNA631951) | gut metagenome | biome: gut microbiome; feature: rumen; material: SC-attached | host: Bos | place: Iran: Karaj | collected 2018-10 | reverse complement strand
GGGTGCTGAGGCCGAGAAGATGGAGAGCATCTCCACTGGCTCCATCGGCCTGGACTACGCCCTCGGCGTAGGCGGTCTGCCGAAAGGCCGTATCATCGAGATCTATGGCCCCGAGAGCTCGGGTAAGACCACGCTGGCCTTACATGTCGTGGCCGAGGCTCAGAAGAAGGGTGGCATCGCCGCCTTCATCGATGCGGAACACGCCTTCGACCGTTTCTATGCCGCCAAACTAGGTGTGGACGTCGAAAACCTCCTTATCTCGCAACCCGACTACGGCGAACAAGCCCTCGAAATCGCTGAGAACCTTATCCGCTCCGGTGCCATCGACGTCATCGTCGTCGACTCCGTTGCTGCCTTGACGCCCAAGAGCGAAATCGAAGGCGAGATGGGCGACAGCAAGATGGGCCTCCAAGCCCGCCTAATGAGTCAGGCCATGCGTAAGCTCACCGCTACCATCAACAAAACGGGCTGCGTCTGCATCTTCATCAACCAGCTGCGCGAGAAAATTGGCGTGATGTTCGGCAACCCCGAGACCACCACGGGCGGCAATGCACTGAAGTTCTACAGCTCTGTGCGTATCGACATCCGTAAGATCAGCCAAATTAAGGACGGCGAGAACGTACTGGGTAGCCGCGTCAAGGTGAAGGTCGTCAAGAACAAGGTGGCCCCGCCGTTCCGCAAGGCCGAATTCGACATCCTCTATGGCGAGGGCATCTCACGCTCGGGCGAAATCGTCGATCTCGGCGTGGAGATGGGCATCATCAAGAAGAGCGGCTCGTGGTTCAGCTACGGCGACTCCAAACTTGCCCAAGGCCGCGACGCCGTCAAGAAACTCATCGAAGATAACCCCGAACTGGCTGACGAACTGACGGCGAAGATTTTCGAGGCGTTGGAGAAAAGTGAAGAGTAAGGTAATGAGTGATGTTTAATCCCCCTAGTCCCCTTTAAAGGGGGGACAGCTCCGTAAAAGCTGTTCCCCCTCTGAGAGGGGGCTAGGGGGAGTAAAACAAACCCTTGCAAAAACTGAAACAATGAAGAAAAACATCCTATTCCTCGGTGTCTTGCTGGCTCTGTTTGCCTGCAACCGCACGCCGAAACCTGAAACGGACAACACACCCCAAGAACCTAAGGCGCCGGTCACGGTGAATGAGGCTATCCAGCTGCTGTCGGATTCCATCGCCATGGATAGCACCAACGCGCGACTCTATCAAAACCGCGCCAAGGCTTATTTCGCCACTGAGCAAATCGGGCAGGCGATGATTGACCTCAACAAGTCGCTGCAACTTGACCCCAACAACATCGACACCTATCTCTTGCTGGCCGATGTGTATTATGCTTTGGGTGACCAGGATAATATCGCCTCAACGCTCAATAGGGCGGTGGAAATCAACTCCTTGGATGCGCGTCCTTTGGTGAAATTGGCCGAGTTGAACCTCCTGCAACAGAACTTCAATCTGGCCATCGGATATGTCGACAAGGCTTTGGGTCTTTCGGCTTACAATCCGCGGGCATATTTCGTGAAGGGCATGTGCTATATGGCTGCCAAGCAGGATACGGTCAACGCGCTGAAAAACTTCCAGTTGGCTTCGGAGCAAGACGTCAATTTCTATGACCCTGTCGAGCAGATCAGCCGCATCTATGCTGTGCAGCAACCGCCATACGCTATGGATTATCTCCGCAAGGCGCAGCAGCAGTTCCCCGATTTCCCGACCGCACGCTATGAGTTGGCACTTTACCTCCAGAGCCACGGCGAGCCGGAAGAGGCTCTGCTTCATTACGATACCTTATTGATGCAGCGCCCCGACGATTATATCGTGCTTTTCAACAAGGGCTATGTCAATTATGTGTACCTCGAGGACAATCAGGCTGCCTTGGACTATTTCAACCAAGCCTTGGAAGTCAAGCCCGACTATCTCGATGCCAAATACAACAAAGGTCGTGTGCTGGAACAGATGGGCGATTATTCGCAGGCCATGGAGATTTATAAGGAGGTGCTCAAGACCCGTCCCGACTATCAACTGGCCATTGATGCCGTCAATCGGGTACAAAATCAAGAAACTGAATAAGTTATCTCAGAAACCAACATGTAATTATGATACAAGTTTATTGCATCAACACCAAAACAACCAAGGAATTCAAGGAAGGCATGACCTTGCTGGAAATGTTGCCCGAATTTGAGTTCGACAAGCCTTATCCCATCGTTTCGGCCAAGGTCAACAACGTGTCTCAGGGATTGAAGTTCCGTGTCTACAACAGTCGTGACGTCGAGTTTCTTGACCTCACTCATCACACGGCGCGCTTAGTGTATGCCAGGTCGCTGGGTTTCCTGCTTTACAAGGCGACACAAGACCTGTTCCCTGGCAGCAAATTGAACATGGAACACCCTATTTCCAAAGGTTTCTATTGCCGTATCAAGAAAAGCGATGGCAAGATCCTTGATGGCAATGACATTGCTTCACTTAGGGTGCGGATGAGGGCTATCGTGGCCGACGACATCCAGTTCCATCGCCATGAGGCCCGCATCGAGGATGCCATTGGCATGTTCAGCAAGTTGGGACAAGAGGATAAAGTCAAGTTGTTGGAAACCAGTGGAAAAGCCTATACAGATTACTACACTTTGGAAAACACTGCCGATTATTATTATGGTCGCTTGGTGCCTTCCACGGGTTACCTGAGCATTTGGGACATCGAAGCCTATCGCGATGGCATCCTGATGCGCATTCCAGACCGCGACCATCCCGACCGTTTGGCCGAGATGCACGACCAGCCCAAGACTTTCGACGTGTTTTCAGAGAGCCTGAAGTGGAACGACATCATGGGACTGAGTACCGTAGGTGATGTCAACCATGCCTGCCAAAATGGGATGGCAAGGGAGTTGGTGCAAGTGGCTGAGGCTTTGCAGGAAAAGAAAATCGTGCAGATTGCTGAGGAAATCAATCGCCGTTATCACAGCGAGAACCCCGTCCGTTTGGTGCTGATTACAGGACCGAGCAGCAGCGGCAAGACCACCTTCTGTAGCCGCGTCAGCATCCAGTTAAAGGCTTGCGGGCTGAAGCCCATTTCGTTCTCGACGGACGATTATTTCGTCAATCGCGTGGACACCCCCAAGTTGCCTGATGGCACCTATGATTTCGACAACTTCGAGACCGTAGACCATGCAGCCCTTGAACGTGACCTGATTGCCTTGCTGAAAGGCGAGGAAATCGAAGTGCCTGAGTATAACTTCGTTACAGGTATTCGCGAATACAACGGCAAGAAGTTGCAGCTGAAGGAAGGTAGTGTGCTGTTGCTGGAAGGCATTCATGCCCTGAACCCTTTGCTCACGGATCAAATTCCAGAGTCGTCCAAGTTCCGTATCTTCATCTCTACTTTGACCAGCACCGCTTTGGACGATCACAACATCATCCCGACCGACGACAACCGTCTCTTGCGCCGCATCGTGCGCGACTACAACAAAGGTGCATTCACGGCGCGTCAGACCATCAGTCAGTGGGCCAGTGTGCGCGATGCCGAGGAGAAATGGATCAACCCTTATCAGGAAAATGCCGACGTGATGTTCAATTCGGCCTATCTGTTGGAGTTTGCCGTCATGCGCAACCATGCCGAGAGCATTTTGGCCACCGTGCCGAACAATTGCCCCGAATACACCGAGGCGCACCGTCTGTTGCGTTTCCTGCATTATTTCACGCCTGTTTCTGACAAGGAGATTCCGGCCACCTCCATGCTACGCCAGTTCATCGGCGGCAGCAGTTTCATGTAAAATCCAAGGTCCCTGAGCCCGTCGAAGGGCCGACCTGAATTGACGGCGTTTCGACAGGCTCAACGACCTGACAAAACTATAACAACATGTATACCTTTAACGCAAAACAAGTAAAAGACCAAGTCGTCCAATGGATTAGAGATTGGTTTGAAGTCAACGGAAAAGGCTGCAATGCCGTTGTCGGCATCTCTGGCGGCAAGGACAGCAGTGTGGTGGCGGCTCTTTGTGCCGAAGCTCTCGGCAAAGACCATGTCATCGGTGTGACCATGCCCAATGGCGTGCAGCCCGACATCGACGACAGCATGAAACTCATCAACCACTTGGGCATTCGTCATTGCTGCGTCAATATCGGCGACACCTATAATACACTAATTGCAGCTGTAAAGGAACAACTTGGCACCTTGGGTGCCGAGGTCAGCCGTCAGACCACCATCAACCTGCCACCGCGTCTGCGCATGTCGACCTTGTATGCCGTTTCGCAATCGATGAACGGCCGTGTGGCCAACACCTGCAACCTCTCTGAGGACTGGGTGGGCTATTCGACGCGCTACGGTGATGCCGCTGGTGACTTCTCACCTTTGGGCGGACTTACCGTGCAGGAAGTCAAGGCAATAGGGAAGGAGTTGGGCTTGCCCATCGAATTGGTGGAGAAGACCCCGTCGGATGGCCTCACCAACAAGAGCGACGAGGACAACCTTGGCTTCACTTACGCTGTCTTGGACAACTATATCCGCACAGGCGTTTGCAACGACCCCAAGACAAAAGCGCTCATCGACCACAAACATGTGACGAATCTCTTCAAGCTGCAGCCGATTCCGCATTTTGAGATGAAGTAAAGCTTCAATAGGCAAAATATCCTACCACACCCGATAGCACAATCAACAATATCGGGTTGGCCTTGAAGAAATAAGAGGCCACGAACGCCAGCACGCAGATGATGACGCTGATATTGTATTGTCCGCGACCGAAGTCGGGGAAGTTTTGGAGGTTCATCATGGAGAGGCCAGCAGCAAAGATGAGTCCGGCTATAGCAGGCTTTAAGCCTTTCAAGGTGTTGTCCATCAAGGCATTGTTTCTCTTGCTCATGAAGAGCTTTAGGATGAGATAGACCATGATGACGGAAGGCAGACAAAGCGCAAAGGAAGCCAATAGTGAGCCACCTATTCCTGCTGTGGTGTAGCCTACATAAGTCGCCAAATTAATGGAAATGGGGCCTGGTGTCATCTGCGAGATGGCCACCATGTCGGCAAAATCGGTCGTGGTCATCCAGGCGTAGTGCTCCACCACCTCGTGTTGGATGAGCGATAGCATGGCATAGCCGCCACCGAAGCCTAACACGCCGATTTTCACAAAGACCCAAAGCAGTTGCAAGTAAATCATGGCTTGACCTCCTTTTCTTTGGCTTTTTTGTTGATAATCAGTGCGTAGATAAGGCTTCCCGCAATGGCGGCAAGGATGACATAGGCGGGCGAAATCTTACACCACCAGATGAGGAATACTGTGACGATGGGGATGATGGCGGTCTTCCAGGTCACCTTGGCCGACTTGATCATACGTAAGGAAGGGGCGAGGATGAGGGCCACCACGCAGGGACGGATGCCCTTGAAGATGCGTTCCACCACGGGCTGGTCGCGGTACTCGCGAAAGACCGTGGCCAACAGCAGAATGATGGTGATGGAGGGGATGATGGCGCCCAACATGGCGGCAAAAGCACCTTTTCTGCCCGCCACGCGATGCCCGACATACAAAGCTGTGTTGACGGCAAACACGCCCGGAAGCGATTGAACCACAGCAATCATGTCCCAAAACTCATCGTTGGGAATCCATTTCTTCTGGTCGACGACGGCCTTTTCCACCATCGAGAGCATGGCATAGCCTCCCCCGAGGGTAAAGGCCCCGATTTTGAAGAAGGAGAAAAACAGTTCAAACGCCTTTTTCATGCCGCAAATTTAAGGTAATTTTGTTCACTATTTGAAAAATAAACTATATTTGCGGTCGATTCAATCTAAAACCAATTAAATAACAAAGCTCATGATATTTACAACTACACCGACCGTTGAAGGTCGCACCATCACGGAATACAAGGGCGTTGTATTCGGAGAAGTAATCTCTGGAGTGAATTTTATTAAGGATATAAAGGCCAGTCTTCGCGATATTGTTGGCGGACGTTCAGGCTCATACGAGCAAGAGCTAATCAATGCTCGTTCCCAGGCCCTGAGAGAGTTGGAAGAACGAGCTCGTCAACTGAATGCTGATGCTGTGGTAGGCATTGATTTGGATTATGAAGTGTTAGGACAGAACGGTTCGATGTTGATGGTCTCTGCTTCAGGTACTGCTGTCAAACTGCAATAAATCGATAATCAAATAATTGGATATTATGCTTTTAGATGTTTCCGTTATGACCTTTGACCGGCCGGAGGCATGGCAATGGTTGATTCAGTTCTGTATCTTGGCGACGGCCCTTTTGCTGGGTAACGTGCTGAGAACCAAAGTTCCGTTCTTGAACAAGAGCTTGCTGCCATCGGCTTTGTTGGGCGGCTTGCTGCTGATCATTTTCAAGCAGTTCCCCAGCTGCCGCGAAATCATCAACAAACCGATGATGGAAATTGTGACTTATCATGCCTTGGGCTTGGGTTTTGTGGCCTTGGCATTGAAAAACAACAAGATAGAATCAAAGTCCACGCCGATGAAGGTGATTGAAACGGGTGCCTTGACGGCTTCCACCTACGTCATCCAAGGCATTGTGGGCCTCATCGTTTCCATTTTGTTCTTCTATTTTGGCAGGCGGTTGTTCTATGCCGCTGGTTTGCTGTTGCCTATGGGCTACGGACAGGGACCGGGACAAGCCTTGAATTTCGGCAAGATTTTCACGGGTTGGGCCTCACAGCAGGGCATTGACTTCCCAGGTGCCGACTTCGGCCTCTCTATCGCGGCTACTGGCTTCGTAGTAGGCAGTGTTGTGGGCGTCGTTTACATGAACATTCTGCGCCGGAAAGGCATCCTCTCAAGAAAAAAGATTGCTCAGGCTCAGGTGAACAAGTTGGAAGATTACGAAGGCAAGGGCGAGATTCCTGATGCCGAGTCCATCGACAAGCTCTCGGTGCAGATCTGCATGGTGCTGTTCGTCTATTTCCTTGTGTATCTGTTCACCAACTGGATCCAAAACATGGAGTTGGGCACCTTCGGCACCAACACCCTGAAACCCATGCTTTGGGGTTTCAACTTCTTGATTGGCACGCTGTTCGGCATCTTCTTCAAGTGGTTGTTGGGTCGTTTCAAGAAGGCCAAGTTGATGAGTCGTGAGTACATCAACAACTATATGCTGAACCGCATCAGTGGCTTCTGCTTCGACATCATGATTGTGGCAGGCACGGCAGCCATCAACTTTGAGGAGTTTGGCAAGTTCCTGCTGCCTTTCATCATCATCTGCACATTGGGCGCAATTGTCACCTTTATCTATGTGCTGTGGATTTCAAAACACCTGTATCCCGATTACAAATACGAAGGTTTCTTCTCCATGTTCGGCATGTTGACGGGCACGGCCAGCAACGGTATGATTCTGCTCCGTGAAATCGACCCAAAGTTTGAGACTCCTGCCGCCAACAACCTCGTGTTGCAAACCCTTTCGGCCATCGTGCTGGGCTTCCCCGTGTTGCTATTGATGGGCTTTGCCCCACAAAGCATGAAAGCCACTTGGATTACCTTGGGTATCATGGTCGTATTCTGGGCCGCGCTCACAATTTTCATGATGCGGACGAAGTTTTTCAAGCGAAAGAAAAAGACGGAGGACTGAGATGTCACAACTATATAATTGTTAGGATATGAAAAGAGGATTATTATTCATTATTGCGACTGCTTTATGTTGCTTGGGCCATGCCCAAGACAAAATGAACTATCCCAAGGGCATTTATATGGGTCTTGAAGAGGTTAAAAGTAAGACTCCTTCGGTGGATGCCACTTTGAATTGGGAGAAGCGTACCCAAGGTGACATCAAGATGTGGGGTGGAAATGACTATGAACTAAAATGTGATGACAAATCCATAAAGAAAAAAACAATAAAAAAGGAAATCTTTGCCTATTCTGACGGGGAATACTTGTTCATCAATGGCTTCAAGTTTGATTTAGGTCAAGGGTATGCTGTGGTCGAATCGATTGGTAAGTTTTTGGTTTTCAAGGCGGGTATTTCAAATGACCGTGCGTTGCAGGAGATGCAAATGGGGTGGATGTTCGGCGGTATTGTTGGAGGCATTCAAGGTGCTTATCTTGCTACTTTACGTTTTCCTTATATTGTAGATTTAGAAACGGGAAAACTTGTTTGCGTAAACGAGGAGTTTTTAACATCGTTATTGGCTGGTTTTGAAGATCTTTTAAAAGAGTTTCGTGCAGAGGATGACAAGAATTGTGATGTTATTATCAAGTACCTAAATCTTTTGAACGATCAGCAGGAATTGGAGAATTGATGTAGGATTGCTTTGTAAAATGCGTAACAATGAAAACAAAAAAGCTCCGAGATTTCTCGGAGCTTTCTTTTCGTTGTGAGCGAAGGAATCAGTCTTTGAGTTCCTTGATCTTGGCCTTCTTACCACGCAGACCACGAAGGTAGTAAATGCGTGACTTGCGGACGTCACCCCTCTTGTTCACCTCGATGTTCTCAATCATAGGAGAAGCGATGGGGAAGCATCTTTCAACGCCAACATTGTTGGAAATCTTGCGGATGGTGAAAGTACCAACCTTGCCTTGTCCGCTACGCTTCAGGACGATGCCCTGGAATTTCTGCAGACGCTCTTTTTGTCCTTCGACAATCTTGTAGGTCACCGTGATGGTGTCGCCTGTCTTGAACTTCGGAAAATCTTTTACAACGATTTGATCTTCAACGAATTGAATTAATGCGTTTTTGCTCATTTTTATATATTTTTGTATATTTTTCTCCAAAAAGTGGGTGCAAAAATACAAAAAAATTCAATACGTAGCGTAGATTCTCAGCTTTTTTTGAAATTTTCGTACATTTCGGGTCGACGTTGCTTGGTGCGCTCGATGGCTTGCTCAAGTCTCCAATCATTGATGAGCTTGTCGTTGCCCGAAAGCAGGACCTCGGGGACTTCCCAACTTTTGTAATTTCTTGGTCTTGTGTAGACCGGAGGCGACACCAACCCGTCTTGGAAAGAGTCGGAGAGGGCAGAGGTCTCGTCGCCCAAAGCCCCTGGGATGAGGCGCACCAGACTGTCGACCAACACAGCTGCACCCAATTCACCACCCGAAAGGACGTAGTTGCCTATGCTTATCTCTTTGGTAATCAGATGCTCACGGATGCGTTCATCGATGCCTTTGTAATGCCCGCAGAGGATGATGATGTTCTGCTTCATTGAGAGCTGGTTGCACAAAGGCTGGTCGAGGAGCTCGCCGTCGGGGCTCATGTAGATGACCTCGTCGTAGTTGCGTTGGCTTTTCAGGTGGGTGATGCAGTTGTCAACGGGCTCAATCATCATCACCATGCCCGCACCGGCGGCAAACGAGTAGTCGTCCACCTTGTGGTGCTTGTCGGTGCTGTAGTCGCGGAGGTTGTGCAGTCCAATCTCCACAATGCCCTTGTTTACAGCGCGTTTGATGATGGATTCCGTGAAGGGACCTTCAAACATTTCTGGGAAAACGGCGATGATGTCGATGCGCATGGCTTGCTTTTTTGAATTTTTGGCAAAAATAGTGAAATTTTGAATGCGGAAGGAGATTCCCTTCGGGAATGGAGATGCATTTATTATATACAGCGGCGGCAGGTAACGCTTATATATCGCAAACGTTATAAGCCGCCGCCAGTAAAAAAGCAGAAGACCTCCATTCCCAGAGGGAATCTCGATTAAAGTTTTAGATTTAAACTATGAATCCAAATTATTCTTATTTTTGCGCGATTTTAATCCCTAATGCTATGAAAAAACTATCCTTATTATTGCTATTTGTTTTGGTTTCGTTGTTTGCCCAGGCACAGATCGCGACTTTCGCCTATTGGGTGCAGTTCACCGACAAGAACGACTCGCCTTATTCTATTGACAATCCCGAGGCATATCTGAGTCCAAGGGCTTTGCAACGTCGTGCCAATCTGGGCATTTCCATCGATGAGTACGACATTCCTGTCAATCCGCAATATCTTCAGGCAGTGGCCGATTGCGGTGTCCGATTGATCAACCCTTCAAAATGGTTGAATGGCGTTTCGGTTTTTACTACAGATGTAAACCAAATTGAAGCCATCAATGCTTTGCCTTTTGTTGCAGAGGTGCGCAATTGCCCCAATGACCTTAAGGCTCAAGAAATGAAGGAACGCTGGTTGGCTAACGAGATGAAACCTTCTCCAGTCAATCGTGGGATGTACGGTTACTATGGCGGTGCCGAAGCTCAGGCTACACAACTGAAAGTCAATTTGTTGCACGATATGGGCTATGATGGCACTGGCGTTGTTATCGCCGTTCTTGATGGCGGCTTCATTGGAGCGGAAGAGGCTTCTTGTTTCGACAATATGAGAGAGGAAGGCCGTCTGCTTGGTGTCCGTGATTTCGTTGATGGTTCTGGTTCGGTGTATTCACAGAGCACACATGGCACTTCCTGCTTGAGTACTATGGCTGCCTACGACCCCAATAACATGGTGGGAACAGCTCCCAAGGCTTCCTATTACTTGATTCATACTGAGGATGGTGACAATGAAAGCATCCTCGAGGAATACAACTGGGTCTCGGGTGCAGAATATGCTGACAGCCTTGGTGTTGACGTATGCTCCACCTCTTTGGGATACATTGATTTCGACGATCCGCAGTGGAACCATCCGCTTGAGCATTTCGATGGTCACACAGCTCCGATGACGATTGGATGCGAGATTGCTGCAAGCCGTGGCTTGATTTGCGTTAACGCTGCTAGCAACGAAGGTGATGGCTACTGCACCTTGGGTATTCCTGCTGATGCTGAGCATATCCTGACCATTGGTGCTGTTGATGCTAACGGCCATCGTGCTTCGTTCAGTTCGGTGGGCCCGACCTACGACGGCCGTATCAAGCCCGATGTGATGGCCATGGGCGAAGGCACTTACGTGGCTTCAGGTGACGGCTGGTGGCCCTATTACAATGGTAACGGCACTTCATTTGCCACGCCTGTGCTGGCTGGCGCCGTGGCTTGCTTGCGTCAAGCCCTTCCTTACGCCACGGTACAAGAAATTTGCGATGCCATCCGTGAATGTGGTGACCGCGCTGACAACCCCGACAATAAATATGGCTATGGCATTCCCGATTTCACCAAAGCCTTGGACATGCTCAATGTGGAGGAAACCATGGGTAACACCCCCGCTCATATCATCACCATGTATCCCAACCCTTCCAATGGCGAGGTGCATGTGGTGCTGAACGACCTCCACAAAGCCGAACTGACCGTGTACGATTTCATGGGCCACAAACTCTATACCTACAGCTTCAACGGATTGAACCACACGTCTTTGGAGACGTATCTGAATGCCCTCGATTCAGGCGTGTATTTCATCAACGCCGTTTCTGAATCGGGCAGCGAGACGCTGAAGCTCTTGATAACAAAGTAAATAGCTGTGGTTATATAGAAAAAGGTGAGTCTCGGCATGAGGCTCACCTTTTTTATTTACGGTAATGGCTTCTTATTTCTTCATCAGTCTCATCACCTGTCCGTCGACACGGAGGAAATAAAGACCTGCAGAGAGCGCTCCAAGGTCGATTTCATCGTCATCATGGATACTCAACGTCTTGACCAGTAACCCGAAAGCATTGTAAATCTGTACCTCATGCTCGCCTTCTAGTCCTTCGATGTGGATTTTGTCGCTGGCGGGATTGGGGTAAAGCCTCACAAGTACCATGTCGTTTTCATTTACTGAAGTGTAGTTGAAGAAGGCCGTCAGCACAATGTCATGGTCGACCAGGACTTCTTTAGGGTTGTCGGTAGTGTCATCACCCCATTTTTGGAATACATAGCCCTCGGCAGGAATGGCGGCGAGGGTGGCAATGCTACCCGCGACATAAGTTCCCGTACCAAGGACAATGCCTTGGCTTTCATTGAAATACACGGTCACAGTGTAAGTCACCACAGGGTTAGGGGCGAACGAGGCAATATATTCTGCATTGCCCGTTACTGTGATGACGCGCGGGTTGTCCATGCTGCCGTCTTGCCAGCCCGAGAAATAGAAGCCTGTATTGGGGGTGGCTCCGATAGTGACGACTTGGTTGAGGGGATAGGCACCGCTGCCGTAAGTCGTGCCAAGCAAAGGATTCTCGGCTCTCACAGTAATGGTGTAGGTCTCTATCTTTTCAAAGATGGCCATGATTTCCATGTCTTGGGTCACCGTGATGCTGCGCGGGTTGTCTGTGACGCCGTCGTCCCAACCCGTAAAGTTGGCGTCGCTATAGGGCGTTGCGCTGATTTCGATGGTCGTTCCAAGGGGATAGGTGCCGCTGCCGGTGACGGTACCCCATTCCGGATTATTAGCGGTTACGGTGATGGTGTATTGCGGCAGGCCATTGAAGAGGAAGATGGCTTTATAGTGGGCGTCACCAGTCACAACCACGTTACGGGGGTTGCTGACGATGCCGTCGCTCCAGCAGACGAAGCTGTAGTAATCGTTCGGGGTCGCTGTCAAGATGGCGGTGGTGCCGTAGTCGTAGATGCCTGCGCCGGTCACGG
>JAEEGK010024667.1_pt1 | contig 12437 bp, 5 predicted proteins | sample 8958771 | NCBI WGS metagenome assembly JAEEGK01 (sample SAMN16246547, study PRJNA631951) | gut metagenome | biome: gut microbiome; feature: rumen; material: SC-attached | host: Bos | place: Iran: Karaj | collected 2018-10 | reverse complement strand
TCATTAAATCTTTTATCTAATGTCCAAGTTTTTTGAGATTTTTTATCTGTTATTTCAACTTGATAATATGTCACTGTCTTTTTATCAATATATTTTTCTCCAAAAGTTGGAATACAAATTTTTAATATTGAATTTAAATTTATATTATCATCTAATGAGTCCATATTTAAATTTTTTAAATAAATTCATTATTTTTTTAATATTATTAAATTAACTGAATAATATATTGTTTTAATAATTAATTTCTTTTATTTATAAGATTTAATTTTGTTGATTTTTTTAAAAAAAACAATAATATTTATTATATTTATTTAAATATATTATTAATTTTTATCAATTTTTTTCAATATAAAATTCATAATAAATATGATTGAAAACGATTTAAAACAACCTTTATTAAATACAGAAGATACAATTCAAAATAATAACAATAATTACTTAGAATTAAATAAAAAATTTGAATTATTATTTTCATTGAGAAGAAAAACTGAAGAACAAATAAAAATTTTTTATGAATATTTTATATCAATTTCAAATTTAATAAATATATTGAACATTAATCCAATCAAAGGATTAAATATGAAAGATTATGAAGATATTAGGAAAAGAAAAAATTTTTTTAATTCATATCAAAATCCTATATCTTTTTGTAAAAAAGATTATTTATCATTTTTAAAAATCGCATTTACTGATCAACTTTTAATTGATCTTATTGAAGGTTCTATAGTCGGAGGAATTATAGGTTCATTCAAAGATGGTTTTTTATTAGGTTGGAATGATTCAATTGTCATTATGATATCAGTAGCTATTGTTGCTATGTTTAGTGCCTTTTCAAATTATCAAAAACAAAATAAATTTTTACATCTTTTTTCTGAAATTAATAATAAAAATTGCATTGTAAAAAGAAATGGTGAATTAATTAGTATAAATATAAATCATTTATTAACTGGTGATATATTAATTATTCAAGAGGGAGATGAAATAAATGTTAATGGAATATTATTAAAAGGTCAAATAAAATGTATAAAAAATATTTATAAAAATAATATAAAAGAAAGTAAAGAAATAGAATTTTCAGATGATAATAATAAAAATAATTTTATTATAAATTCTAATAGTTATAATCCATTAAAAATAATTTCAGGTGAAGGAGAAATATTAGTAATATTAACTTCAAATAAATATGCAGATTATAATAAATTTTTGAAATATAATAAAGATAATATAATAAATCAATATTTAAATCAAGAAAATATTGAAGAAGATTATTTTGAAGAAGATAAATTAAATAATCAAATTCATTTATTAAGTGAACAAATAGGGAATTTAGGTGTTATTGTAGGATATATTGTAGGAATTATAATGTTAATAAAATTTTTTTCATATAATTATTACTTAGGTAATTATAATTTAATGTTTAATCTTATAAATATTTTGGAGGTTTTAGTTGATGTTTATATAATAACTGAGGCACTTAAAGTTGCTTTAATTCCTGAAGGATTACCAATGGCAATGGTTTTATCAATTAGTTCTAATATTGATCCAATGATTAAAGATAAAATATTAATTAATCATTTAAATAAAATAAATGATATTACATTAATGAATTATTTAATATTAAATAAAGAAATATTAACAGAAAATACAATGGAAATAAAAGAGATATATATATTTAACAAAAAAATTGAAAAATATCAAGATAAAAATATTTTAGAAAAACTTTTTGATGATATTATATATAATTCAATTAGTAAAGTTATTATTTTAGATGGAAAAAAAATAATTAATAAAAATTGTAAGAATAATGAAGCAGATATTTGTTTAATGAATTATTTTTTAGAAAATTTTTATAAAAAATTTAATTTAAATTTGGATAATAAAATAAAAGAAAATATTGTTTTTAGAAATTTTAATTCAGATAAATTCCAATTATCAATTATTAAAAATTTAAATAATAAAAATAAATATAAAGCTTTAATAAAAGGAGATAAAGAAAATATTTTTTCATATTGTAATAAATATATAGATACAGATGAAAATATAAAAGAAATAGATGAAGCATATAAAAATAAAATAAAGAAATTGAATAAATTTGATATTTTATATATTTTAGCAGAAAAAGACTGTGATTCTTTTGAAATAAATGATAATGAATTTTTTAAAGATTTTATTATAAAAGGTTTGTTTTTAATTGATAATATTACAAAAGATATATCTCAAAATATAAATAGAATAAATAATTGTGGAATAAATACTTTTTTAATAACCAAAGATACTTTAAAAAATACAATAAATATTTGTGAAAAAAGTAATTTAATCACAGAAAAAGATGGAAAAATCATATTAGATAATTTAAATGATGAATTGAATATTAAAAAAGGTTTAATCAATTTTAAAAATATCATTAAATTATCTAATAAACATTTATTAAAAGGAATGAAAATGAATAAATTTATTAAAGAAATAGGAGGTTCTTATGAAAAAATAAATGATAAAAATTATAAATATGTTTTAACTAAAATAATTAATTTTAAAGAATGTCTATCTAATATTAAATTTATATCTGATTGTACAAATAATTTTGAAAAAAATATTTTTATTCATGGGTTACATCAAATAGGAAAAATGAATAAAATAAATAATGAAAATAATAAAGATAATTATTTAAATATAAACAAAGAAAATGTAATTGGATTTTTATATAATGATTTATATGATTTTAATATGAATTCAAAAAGTTTAGCAGATATATCATTTAATACTAATAAAAGTTATAATCTTTTAACTACTCATGGAGATGTAATATTATTAGAATCAAATTTAAATACTCTTATAAACACAATATATTATTGCCGAAATATATTAGATAATTTAAGAAAATTTATTCAATTTCAATTAACTGTTTGTTTTGTAACAATAGTATTTGTAACAATTGGGAATTTTTATTTTCTTGAATCTATATTAACTTCAGTGCAATTATTATGGATTAATATATTAATGGATAGTCTTGCTGCTCTAGCTTTAACAAGTGATTTAGGGGAAAAAGAACAGTTATTGAATTATAGTCCATATACTGGTCATTTATTTAATAAAGCAATGATATTAAATATAGGATTACAATTTATTTATCAATTAACTGTATTATTCATTTTTTTGATATATGGTAGTAGTATATTAAATGTTCCAAATGATCAATTTTTATTAAATAAAAATTTTAATAATACTAATGGATATCATATAAATTTTATTTTTAATCTTTTCATTTATTTAACTGTGGGAAATTTATTTAATTGTAGAACTGTTCATTTAAAAGATTATAATGTATTTAAAGGAATCAATAAAAATCAATATTTTTTAAAAATTGTTATTATATATTTACTATTACAAACTTTATTATGTTATTTTGGAGGAGCTATATTAAGAACTCATTTAATGAGTATATATCAACATTTATTATGTTTATTTTTTGGAATTTTAGGAATATTTATTAATTTTTTAGGAAAATTACTTTCATATGATGATGAAATAGTTTTAGAAAAGGATAATAAAGAAAATAAAAAAATTAATTTAATAAGAAAAAAGTTAAGAAAAAAAAGAAGTATATTTTAGATTTTAGATATTAAATATAATAATAATGAATTATTATAATTATTATTTAATCGAAATAATATTTATAAATATTTTAATTATATTATTAAATAATATATTTTTTAATTTTAATCATTTTAAATTATTGTAAATTAAATTATTTCATAATTTTATATTGTTTTATTCTTTAAGTATATTATTAAATTAAAATATGGGTGAGAGCTTATGTAAATATATTGAAAAAAATAATTTAAAAATAAATCCATTATTTGATTTTTTGGAAGAATTTTTAAATTCAGAAAAAATAAATATGTTATTAACAATAAATGAGGATAATTTATTTGATGAAGAAATGTATTGTTCTTTCTTTTTATGTGATAAAAAATATTATAATTTATTAGTTAATAAAAATGGATATGTTAATTTTTGGGAATTAATGACTATTATATATTTATTAAAGAAAGATATATATAAAACTAAAGTTAATAATATTTTAAATTTATTCATTTTTGATGAAAATGATTTATTAACTAATCAAGATAATTTTTATTTTATCAAAGAAACATTTATTTCATGTATTAAAAAATTATTTATTATAGAAGATGAGGATTTTGATAATGATGAAGATATTAAATTATTTTTTAATAAAGAAATTGAATCATATTATTTAACTATTTTTAAAGCTCTAGACATACAAGATGTTAAAGTTTCAAGTTTAAAAAGAATTATAGAACATGATGAAGCATTATATAATTTATTATATAAAATAAACGAACAATGTGAAGAATTATTTGAAAATTATTAAAATTTAATATTAACCAAATTATATTTATAAAAAATTTAATTATATTTATAATTATAATGCTTTTTTATTCTTCCATTTTATTTACTAAATATATTATTGTTCTTGTATTTGAATTATCTTTAAAGGCATATGTACATATTGCTCCACAAAAATAATTATCACTAAATAATTCTTTTAATCTTTCCAAATTTTCTTGAATTAATTTACTCATTAAAACTTTTGGAGTTCCTAATCCTTCTATATTAAATTCATTTACTAAATATTTTCCATTTAATCTATTATTTATTCTTTCATTTGCTGTTAAATTATCATTTTTATTATTTTCAATATTTATTAAATGATTTGATATACTTAAATATACTTTTTCATTCCATAATATAATATCACCTTCAGTTAAATTTTCTATATTATTTTTATTAATTGAATTAATAGTATTTAAATAGTAATTTAAATTTTCATTTGGATTTATTCTTATATCATTTAATAAATCAAATAATCTTCTTGCTAATTGATAATAATCAATAACCAAAGATCCATTATTTTTATCGATATTTGATATTGAAAAAGATTCAAAAAGAATATCAGAATTTTTTGATTGAATACTTTCAAGTAAATTTTGTCGTTTATTATTTCTAAAATTATTTAATGTTGGATTTCCATTTTTAAAATTTGTATAAAATGAATTTTTTATTAAATTATTTTTAGAATAAATTTGATTTAAATTTAAATTATATTTATTTTTTAATAATTCATTATTTAATTGTTTTTCAAGAGGAATGTTTTTATCTGGAATAAAAATATATTCATTTTTATTATTATTAAATCTATTTATTTTATTTATATAATTATTTTTTGTATTTTCATTTATTTTAATACTAGAAAAATTTTCATCTTCAAATATATAATAATCATTATTTAAACAATCACAATTTCCCATATTTTTATTTCAATTTTAATATTATTTTATATTATATTAATTGAATATATATTTATTTATTATTTTTAATATTAAAATAATATTAAATATTATAAACAAAATAAAATTTATTTGATTTATATTTAAAGAAAGAAAAATATTTTCATTATTATTTTTTATTGTTTCTTCATATTTTTCTATTATTTCATTTTTTGTTTCATCTTCTTTATTTTCAGTATTATTTTGCTGGATAGTTTCTATATTATTATTTGTATATAATTTTGTATTTTTTAATTTTATTGTTTCTTCTTCTAAAGTTTTATATTCTAATTTTGCATTATCTAATTTTAATTTTAAATCATTAATATGATTAAATAAAATTTTAGATTTTTCAAAATCTTCAATATTATATTCTAAATTATTTTTTTGTTCTTCAATTTTATTTTCTTCCTCATTTATTAACATTTTTTCTTTTTTAAATTTATTCTCAAATTTTTTATTTTCTTTATTTAATTTTTTTATATTTTCTTTTAAATTTTCAATTTTTTTTTCAAATCTAATTATATTATCATAATAATTATTCAAATCATTTTCCATTTCATGAATAAAATAATATAAAGAATTTTTAATTTCAAAGATAGAATTCATATTTTCTTTAATTTTTAATGGTTTATTTTTTAATATATTCAAATTTGAATCATAACTTTGTTCAATTTCATTTAAATTATATTCCATTTTCTTTTTAAATTTACCAGAATTTTTCATAATAAGTTGACTAATAATATTTTTTATTATATTTAATGATTTATTATATTCAATATTTAAATTATCTAAATTTTCAATATATTCCATAAAATTAGTATCATGTTCTTTTTCGAAAATATTATTTATTTTTTCTTTATTATATTCATTTATTGATTTATAATTAAAATCTTCATTTTCTTCAAAATATTTCATATATGAATCATTTAAAAAACTTTTTTCATCTTCAAAATCAAAAGAATTTAAATCAAAATCATTAATTTCTTCTCTTATTTCAATTATATTATTATTTGTTTGTTTTTCAAACATTTTTTTAAATTAAATAAATTTAAAAATTAATAATTGTTAATTATTTCTAATAATATTATAAAATATTAATATTAATAAGTTCTAAAATCCCAACCATTTAAATCATCATTATCTGAATCATCAGAATCTTGTTCTTTTGTATTAATTTTCATAATAGCAATTTTTTCAGTATAATTTTTTATTTCTTTTTTTTCAAAATCTTCAACATCATCATTTAACCATTTTTCAGGCAATCTCCATATTTTTATTCTTTTATCTTTAGAACTTGTCCATAATAATAAATTTTTTTGATCCCATTCCATTTGAGTTATTGCACTTTTAGGATGTGCTTCCCAAACATAAATTGGTTTTCCTGTTTTTAATTTCCATATTGTTACTCTTCCATCTTCATCTCCCGCTATTAATTCATGACCTAATGAATTATATTTAATTACTCTAATCTTCATATTTGCTCCAAATCTACTTATTTCACTTATTAATTTTTCTTTTCCTGGTAAAGATAAATTCATTATACATATATTTCCATCTATACTTCCAGTAAAAATATAATTTTTTTTATATTCTACATAAAGTGCTCTAATACATGCTTTTTGACTTGTTTTTATTTTATTAACTTCATATATTTGATTTTCTTTTATTACAAAAATTTGCAATTCACTTCCTTCATTCGTTAAAAATATTCTTCCATTTTGTTTATCATATTCTAAATTTGTATATCCTGATTCAGAATTACGAATTAAAATAGGATTTATATTCCCTTCTTCAATTATTGTTTTATAAAATGTTTTATCAGTAGAAACTGAATATATAACTTTTTTTTCACTATCATATGTTAATCCCATAACTCTATCTTTATGAAAACTTAATTCAATAATTTGATTCATTTTAACATAATGTGTATTAGGAACTGCTTTATAACAATAGATTTTACCATCATCATTTCCAACTGAATAAACTTCTTCAATATCATCCCATGCAATAACACCTGTTTGAATTGGAAAAGATTTTGCCCATATTTTATGTATTATATACCCATCTTTTTTGTCATCTTCACATTGATATACAAATGCTGCTCCCAAAGGAAAATGTAAATCATCTTTTTTATTAGAAAATAAAGAAAAATTAAATAAATAAGAATCAGCTCTAGAAACAATATTCATATCAGAACAACACATTAACATAATTCCTTTATGAGGAACTAGAATAAAACTTCTAACTCCTAATACTATTTTTTTGTATTCAAATTTTAATGTTACTTGATTACTACTTAAATCTGCTGCTTGTTTATCTATTTCAATAAAATCTTTAAATAATTGATTCATAAAAATATCTTTTCTAGCTGCACATTTTATTAAAAATTGTTCTAATTCTAATCTACGTTTATTAAGAGCTTCAGCTGAACTTACTTTAAAAAAAGATTTTCCTGGAATACTAGGAAAATTTGATATTAATTTATGTAAAGAATCATGAAATGTTTGAAAATCATTAAATCTTTTATCTAATGTCCAAGTTTTTTGAGATTTTTTATCTGTTATTTCAACTTGATAATATGTCACTGTCTTTTTATCAATATATTTTTCTCCAAAAGTTGGAATAGAAATATTTATTATTGAATTTAATTGTTGTGTATCAATTAAATTATTATTATCCATTTTTTTAAATAAGATAGTATATTAATTTTATTTTAAATAATTAAATAATAAATTATATTATTAAATTTAACCTAATAAATCATTATTTAACTAATTTTTATATAAATTAAATTTTATTATGTGCTTTAAACAAAATATTATTTAATATAAAAATTTGTGAAGTATCTTTACCTTCATTTTCATTTTTAATCAAAATATATAATTCTGTTTTATCATTTGATATATCAAAATTAATGATTTTATTTCTAAATTTTGCTTGATTATCAAATATATCTTCATCTAAAAATGGTAATGGATAAATATGTAAATAATTTTCATCGTTTTCCTTATATATTTTTTTTACATGCGAAACAATGATAAAATCTCTGAAAAAAGCATCTTTAAATATTTTAATATTATCAATTATATCATTTTCATTATATTTTTTATTATAAATTTTTTTTCCATTTATGGAATAAATAAGAAATTCTTTAATTGATTCAATATAAAAAATAATAGAAGGAAGGGGAGATGAACTTATAAAAATATTATTAGCATATATATTATCTGATATTTTAAAAGAATTAATTAAGTTAATTATAGGAAAAGTGTATATGTGACATAAACCATCTAAACTAGTACTTACTAAAACATTTAATCTATTATTATATGCTATATCAGTAATTGATTTTAAATGATCATATAAAACATAATATTTTTCCCAAATTATTTTTTCTTTTATTTTATTTAATTCGTCTCCATTTAATTTATATATAAAAATTCTTCCACTTTTTCTTCCACTAAAAACAAAATTTTCATCTTCATCAATAATCAATTTAACAACTGGAGATAAATCTTCTTCTTCTAATATAATTTTAATATTATATGTTTTATCTTTTTTATCTTTTTTTTGTTTGATTTTTTGAATAATAATTTGACCAGCATATAAATTTCCAAAAGCAATATAATTAAATTTATCAAATAATATATATGTAAAATTTTTAATATCTTTAGAAACTAATGAATTTAAATTTAATAAATTTATAACTTTACTTTCTGGTTCTAATATATAATCTAATTCATTATTATTATTATAATTTTGTTTTATTTTACAAAAAAATATTTCTTGCCCATTATTTAAATATAATTTTTTTTTATCTTTTTCATATGAAAAATCAATAAATGAATAATAGTTTAAAGTTTGAATTTTTAATAAATTTATAGCTTTTGTTTCAAAATTAATATAGTTAATAGTTAATTGATTATCTAATTTAACAATATTTTCTAATTTTTTTCTTTCACAATTTGATTTAAATATTTTATTTGGAGTTACACCAAATTCAATTAATCTACTTTCATATAATTTATCATTAGACTTTTCGAATTCTTCTTCAAAATTTTCATAAGATTCTTTTATAAATAGATTATGTATTTTTTTTGCTTCTTCGCCTTTTTGTTTGGAACCAAAAATAATATCAAACCATAAATTAATATTTTCACTAATTTTTGGCGATTCTAATATTTCTCTATATTTTTTTATAAAATTATAACCTAAATCTTTTTTTTCTAAAATACACCATTTTGGCATTTTAACATCCATAATTCTTTCTTTTTGATTTTGTTCGTTTAAAATTTCACCTAAATTTAAATTATTATTATTATAAAATAACTCAGGAACACAAAAAATTTCTGGAATTAATTCTCTTAAATCTGTTTTTTGTGAACTAGATAATAAAAATGAATTAAACATATCATTAAATAATCTATTTGGATCATCAAAATTTTTACCCTGAATTTCAATTCTTGAAAAACAAAAAGGAATAATTCTAACTAAATAGTATGTAACATATAATGAATTTGAATAATGAGAACGATATCTTCCTAAATTATTATCAAATGTACTATCATCATCATCTTCATTTTCCCAACTTTTTAAAAATTTTTCTTTACGTTCTTTAGATTCTTTATTAAAATCCAACATAGCCATTGGAGAATTAAATTGTCTGATTAAAAAGGGTGGAAGTTCTTTCATATTATCATAAAAATTAGCAGTATTTAAATTATCTGAACTATAATCAGTTATAATCCAAGGAAATATAGGATATTGATTTAAATCATTATATGAACGATTTCCAAAAATATTCAATATCATTATAAAATGTAAATTAGATATTTCCCAATTTTTCCATTTTTTATATATTTCAGATAGGTTATAATTATCATATTTCAAAGGAATGATACAATTTTTATTATAATATCCAATTTTTTTTCCAAAATCATTATTTTCAATTTCTATTGTATATTTTTCTATATTTAATTTTTTAGTTAAATTTTCTAATATTTTATTAGTTTTTTTTTCATTATCAAATTTAAATAAATAACTCTTATTTTTAATAGTAAAAACTTCAATACAATTTCTGCGATAAAAATATCTTCTTTTAAATACATATTTTATTTTATAAAATGGAATTTTTATAAAATAATATGGTATTATATTTTCTTTATTTTTGAATATTGAACCAAAACAACTTTCTCTTTCTGTATCAAAATCTTCATTTTTTTCATTTTTATAAATATTATATGCATAAAAACCAATTTCATTTTGATTAATATAAAACATACCTTTTATATGAAATTGTAATTTAATTAAACAACTTTCATTTATATTTTCATTTATATCAGGTTCAATTTTTAAATTATTGTTAAATTTTAAGTTATTTATATATTTTTTAAAACATTTTGTATTGAAATCATTTTTATCTATTTTTGAAATGAAATTAAAATATTGATAATTTAAATAAAATAGAATATTAAATTCATTATTTGTTTCTATATTTATAGAATTATCATATAAAGATGGAACTTTATTTTTAAAAATATTTTTAATTTTATCTTTTTTTTCTTCAAAAGAAAAATCAATTATTTGCTTAATAAATAATTTTTCTTCATTATTTTTAAAAAAAATATTTTGATTATTATATAAAGAAAATTCAGGTAAATAATAATCAATATTAAAAATTGGTTTTAACAAAATTTTTGTTAAATCTGAATTAACAAAATTAACCAATTTATATTTTAAAATATATTTATCTGGTTCATAAAAATATTCTTGAGTACTCCATATATTATTAAACGAAAATAATTTCTTTTTAATTTTTTTATAAATTTTCATTTTATAATAATTGTTATATTTTTGTTTATAATGATATATTTTTATTTCTTCTCTCAAATTTAAATTTAATTTATTTATAGAAGATATCAATATTTTGTTATATGTATTATTTATAATATAATCAGAAAGTAAACAAATATCCTCATTTTCAAAATTTTTTATATCTACTATCAAACTATTATTATAAAAAGGAATTATAAATTTTAAATTATTTTTTCTATTTTCAAGCACATCTATAAATGATTTAAAATTTTTTATATATTTTTTATAATAAAAATCATCCATAAAATAATCTTCAAAATCTTTATTAATATTTAAAAAATTTTTTATAACATTTATTTTGTCTCCACTTTTATTTAAATTAATATATAAATTATCTTTTACTGTTAATAATTTTCTTTTAAATATCATTAAATCATCGAATAGATGATATGCTGTACTGTTTTTTAAATTATTAATATCTGAACTTTTTTTCATAAATTTACTATTATTAGCTTCATTTTCTTTAACTTTAATTTCTTTATATAATCCTAAATTAAAATGTAAAATATTACATAAAGTTTTATAATAATATTCACTTTTTTTTAATTTAATATTTCTTAATAATAATTTATATGAAAGATATATAATTGTTTCAATTAAACTATTTGAATTTAATTCTTCATTAATTATATTATAATTTAAAGAACTTACCAACAAAAATATAATAAATTTTTCAAAATAATTTGTCCATTCAATTATATCTTCTTCTTTTTCAATTTTTATTAGAATAAGATAAAAGAATAAAAATATAATTAAAATTAAAGGTATTTTATTGCTTATTAACATTTTTTGACTGCTAAAAGTATTAAATAATATACCATACAATATTTTAATATTTATAATGTTTTTATTTGAATCTAAATATGATTTTATATTTTTAATTTCATAATTTGGAATCAATAACGAAATAATCTTAAATAAATAATCTAAATTTTTATAATGTTTCCATGCTTTCAATTCTGGGAAACCATTTTCAATATTAATATCAAAAAAAAATGTAGTTTCAATTTTTTTTATAAATAATGAAAGTTTTTTAATTAAAATTTCATCATTATTATTTTCAGTCATTTCATTTAAATCTAAAGAATTAAAAAGGAAAGATGTTAAAAATTCAAAATAAATATTAATTAAATAAGATAAATTTTTAAAATTATTTAAACAATTGTCATAACTAAAATCATTATATAATAGATTTTTTGCGATTATTTTATT
>JAEEGK010024666.1_pt1 | contig 12437 bp, 9 predicted proteins | sample 8958771 | NCBI WGS metagenome assembly JAEEGK01 (sample SAMN16246547, study PRJNA631951) | gut metagenome | biome: gut microbiome; feature: rumen; material: SC-attached | host: Bos | place: Iran: Karaj | collected 2018-10 | reverse complement strand
ATGCTGCCAATGGATTGCGTCTGATCCTGCAGGTGTATGACTGCCTCCACCATAGCGGTCTTGAGGGAGGCGGTGCCTTCGGCCTGGGTCCTCTTCTGGGCGTCGAAGCTCTCCTGCATAGCCTTGAGGTCCTTGCCCAGCGGTCCGGTGAGGGTCTTGAAGGTCTCTTCGGCCTTCTGCTGGAGGCTTTCTTCGCGCTGCTTGAGGAGTTTCTCCGTTTCGGCCGAAAGCTGGCTCTTCACGGCCTCCAGCTGTTGCGCAAACGATTCCTGCTGCATCTTCTGCAACTTCTCGGCGTTCTCCAAATCTCGCTTGGCGGCAATGAGCTCGTTTTCCAGCTTGTTGCAGGCCTTGACCTCGTGCGAACGCATAATGAGCCAGGTAATGACCACGGCCACTACAACTAAAGCAATAGCAATGATGGCTATAATATAATACGTATTCATAGGCTCTTGACTATGCTCTGGGCACAAACGTAGCCGGTGCTCCAGGCGGCTTGGAGGTTGAATCCTCCGGTTATGGCATCTATATCCAGCACTTCGCCGGCAAAGTACAGGCCGGGATGTGTTTTGCATTCCAGGGTGGAAAGATCTATGTTGCTAAGTGCAACGCCTCCGCAAGTTACAAATTCTTCGCGGAATTTGCTCTTGCCGGAGAGGGGATAGCTGTCGGCAGTGAGGACGGCGGTGAGGCGGTTGAGTCCCTTGCTTCCTACCTCGGCCCAGCGGATATCTTCCCGCAGGCCTGCTTTTTTTTGGAGGTGGTTCCACAGACGGCTTTGCAGCAGGTGAGTGGTGGATACCTGCTTCTGGGGGTTCTCTGCGGCGGTTTTTTGCAGCAGCTCGCGGGTCTCGTTCTCGCTCAGGCAGAGCCAGTTGATGCTCAGCGTTCCCTTGTAGCCGGTCTCTGCCAGATGCCGGGCGGCATAGGAGGAGAGCTTGAGGGTGGCAGGTCCGCTAAGGCCCCAGTCCGTAATGAGAAGCGCCCCTTGGGCCTTAAATGGCGTTCCCTGCAGGCCGATGGAAGCCTCCACCACCAGTCCCATCAGACTGCGTAGAGCAGCGTCCGGCACGGTAAAGGTGAAGAGGGACGGCACCGGAGGGATGAGCTCCAGGCCCAGTCCTTCCAGGAAAGGAAGCCCCTTGGGCGCTCCGCCTGTGGTTACCACCACAAAATCAAACGGTTCTCCATTTATATAAATAGGGTTAGGTTCTGTGGAGGTTGTGGGAAATTGGTTTTTCGCAAAGCTTTGCGAAAAATAATTTCCCACAACCGGTTGCGGTGAGGCTATTGTAACTACCGGTGTTTTCAAACGGATATCGGCCCCTTTCATGGCTCTTAGGAGGGCGTGGACAATGTCCTGGGCGTTCTGGCTTTGCGGAAACCAGCAGTGGTCTTCCTGCAGGACGCAGGGGACCCCCCGGCCCTCGAACCACCGGATGGTGTCTTCCTGCGAGAAGGCCTTGAGGGCTCGCTTCATCACGCGCTCGCCGCGGGGGTAAGCCTCTGCCAGCGAACGGATGCCTTCGAAGGAATTGGTGAGATTGCAGCGGCCTCCGCCGGTAATGGCTACCTTGGCGAGGGGCTTGGGACCGGCCTCAAACACGGTTACAGCCAGCTCCGGTGCCAGGCTCCTTAACTGAGCGGCACAAAAACAGCCGGCAGCCCCGGCACCTATGATAGCCACGCTGCGCATCGTAGACAAAGATAGTGAAAAATTAGCTTATTTTGTACTGCTTGATCTGCTTCTCCAAAGCCCGGTGACCGGGGCAGACGGATTCCAGCAAAGCGTGGAACTGGGGACTGTGGTTCAGGTACTTAAGATGACAGAGTTCGTGCAGCATCACATAGTCCTGCAGTTCCTGGGGGAGGGTTACCAGGCGGAGGTTCAGGTTGATATTTCCCAGGCTGCTGCAGCTGCCCCAGTTGGTGCGGTTGTTCTTGATGAATACGCGTTTGTACTGGAAGCCGTGCTGGGCTGCAAGGGCAGCAAGGCGCGGGGGAAGTTCGGCCTTGGCCTTGGCCCGCATACGCTCCACCTCAGGCGTTACAGGCGCCCGACGGGGTTTTCTTCTGAGAATGTAGTAAAGACCCGTGAAGGGGTTGAACAGGAACTTACTCATCTTCCTCCTCCGGCAGCACAATCTGTTTGTACTGGTTCTTTCGTTTGAGCCAGCGCTCCTTGGCGTACTGCTGCATATCGGTGATGGTGTCGTTCTCGTCTATGATTTCCATACCCAGGATGGTCTCCATAATGTCTTCCAGCGTAATGATGCCCTGGAAGCAGCCGTAGTCGTCTATGATGAGGGCAATCTGGTCCTTGGTCTTGAGGAGGCTTTCCCAGATATCCGAGACGGAGGTTTCTTCGTGGAAGGCCGCAATCTTGCGCTTGATGCTCTTCAGGCGCATATCAAATTTGTCTTCGGCCAGATTCTCCAAGGCATCGTAGCGGAGGATGTAGCCGGTGATGTATTCCGGGGAATCTGCGTACACCGGGATGCGGCTGTTGTGGGAGAGGTCGTCCTGCTTGTAGAACTGGCGTAGCGTCATACTTTCCGGGGCTATGGCGGCCACAATGCGGGGCGTCATAATGTCGTAGGCCTTGATGTCGTCCAGTTTGATGATGTTCTGGATAACCTTGTTTTCGCTGTTGTCCAGCACGCCTTCTTCTTCACCCATATTGGCCATGGCGCTCACTTCCTCGCGGGAGATGCCCAGGTCCGGGTCTTCGTCCGATATGGTGTTGTGCAGTTTGTCAATGATCCAGACAATGGGGTAGAGCAGGTACACCAGGAAGTTCATGATGGAAGAGAGCCACAGGAGGTTCTTCCAGTGCGAGGTGCCAATGGTTTTGGGAACGATTTCCGAGAAAACGAGGATGAGCAGCGTCATAATGGCGCTGATGATGCCAAACCAGTGGTCTCCGGACAGGAGCGTGGCCTGATGGCCCACAGCGGCGGCACCCAGGGTATTGGCAATGGTATTGAGGGAGAGGATGGCACTCAGCGGACGGTCCGGGTCCTGCTTGAACTTCATCATAAGGGATGCATACTTGTCTCCTTCGTCCTCCTTCATAGTGATATAGGAGATGGGGGTGGACATAAGCACCGATTCCAGCAGGGAGCAGAGGAAAGAGATGCCCATAGTCAGCAGCAAGTATATGATGAGTAGTGTCATAGTCAAAAATCAATTCGCAAATTTACAGAATAAATCTTAAATTTGCATATTATGGACAAAGAACAGATTCTTATTCGCATATCCGGAAAAGACCAGATAGGTCTGACCGCCTCCATTATGAGCATCCTGGCGCGCTACGACGCCCAGATTCTGGATATAGGCCAGGCCGATATCCACAGCACCCTGTCGCTGGGCATCCTCATCCGCATAGATGAGAATGTATCGGGCCAGGTTATGAAGGAACTCCTGTTCAAGGCAACGGAACTGGGCGTTGTCATTGGCTTTGAACCCATCTCGGACGAAGATTACGAAGCCTGGGCCGGCCGCCAGGGAAAAAACCGCTACATCCTAACGGTAATAGGCCGAAGCCTTAGCGCTCGCCAGATTCAGGCAGCCTCGGAAGTCATTAGCAATCACGGCCTTAATATAGATGCCATCAAGCGTCTGACGGGCCGAATGAGCGTGATGCACCCGGAGCGCAACGTCCGTGCCTGCGTAGAATTCTCGGTGCGAGGCAATCTGGAAAACCGGGCCGAAATGCAGCGTTCCCTAATGCATCTGAGCTCCCAGACGGGTATGGACTTCTCTTTCCAGAAAGACGATATGTACCGCCGTATGCGCCGCCTCATCTGCTTTGATATGGACTCCACCCTTATCCAGACGGAGTGCATAGACGAGCTGGCCCGCCGCCACGGAGTGGGGGACCAGGTGGCCGCCATTACCGAGCGGGCCATGCGCGGAGAGATTGATTTCAAGGAAAGCTTTACCGAAAGGGTTGCTTTACTTAAAGGATTGGATATATCTGTAATGCAAGATATTGCAGATAATCTTCCCATTACGGAAGGAACGGACCGCCTGATGTCCGTCCTCAAAACCTGCGGCTATAAGATTGCCATTCTCAGCGGTGGCTTTACCTTCTTTGGAGAGCACCTGCAGCGCAAGTATGGCATTGACTACGTATACGCCAACGAACTGGAAGTGGGAGAGGACGGCAAGCTTACCGGCCGTTATGTGGGAGACATCGTGGACGGCCGCCGCAAGGCAGACCTCCTCAAGCTCATAGCCCAGACCGAACACGTGAACCTGGCCCAGACCATAGCCGTGGGAGACGGTGCCAACGACCTCCCTATGCTGCTGGAAGCCGGCCTGGGCATTGCCTTCCACGCCAAACCCCGCGTGAAGAAGGAGGCGCAGCAGAGTATCAGTACCGTGGGCCTCGATGGCGTACTCTATTTCTTAGGATTCAAGGATTCCCATCTGGGAGAACAAGGTAAATTATGAGTAAAAAACGCATAGCTGCCGTTCTGCTGTCGCTTCTTATGATTATCGGCCCGGTTTGGGCTGTGTTCAAGGAGGATAATCTGAACCACACGCTCTCCGTGCTCCTGATGGAGCTGAAAGAAACCTACACCGGGCTTCTCAGGTTCAGCGGAAGCGCCGAAAAACGCATCGAAGAGCAGCATCAGCGTCTGGTAGAGCTCATTGACGAATGCAACGAATTGTCCGTGATGCTCTATTCCCAGGCTTCTGAGAACACTTTTGACCTGACTTTCGCCCTGAACGAGGTCACCAAACAGTATGAGAGCTTCAAGGGGAACAATACGCCGTATGCCACGGTAAAAGAAAACCTGACCACCGAAATGGAAAGGTATAACCGCCTGGTGATTACCCTGCGGAAGATGCCCCCGGAGCGCACGGCGGAGGAGATTGTGCAGAATGCCCAGGTGACCGTTGCGCTGGATTCGGCCAGCAATGCCTTGGCGTCGGTGGATTCGCTCATCCTCTTTGCCCCGGAGTTTGCCCGCAACGAGTACGACATGAAAATGGACAGTGCTACAGTAGCGGTCCGGGACAGCTGCCTGTTTGTGGCAGAGCAGATTGTGGCCTACTACTGGGAGCAGCTGCAGCAGATAGACAGGGACAATGAGTATTATGAGCAGACCGACGAACGCCTCCGCGGCGCATACGACTATGCGCAGGAGCGTTATGCCGCCGTCCAGCAAAAGCTTTTTGTGAAGGGGCAGGGGAATTACTTCAAGACTTTGAAGCGTTTTCCTTCCCGCTTCGCCCGTGCCGTGGCCGATGTGAGAAGTCGTTACAGCCTTAACGTCAACCGTTCTGAAAAAGCCGTGGAGAGTTCGTGGAGAGGCCCCATCGTCTATTTCTACTCCTTCATGCTCCTGTTTGTGCTGGGGCTGGCCACCTTGTTTTCCACACTGATCGTGAACCGGGGCCTGGTCCGCAGCCGCATAGGTAAGACAGAATGGTTCCAGGAGCACAAGGGTATGGTGATAGCCATCCTGGGCGTCTTCCTCTTTGGTGTTTTTCTCTTCTTCAACAGTAGGGTCAGCCCCAATACCTTTATTGTGCGCTCTTCCAAGATGATGGGAGATTTTGCCTGGCTCATTGCGGCTATCTTTGTGTCCATGCTCATCCGCCTGGATAAGCCTCAGATCAAAGGGACGCTGGTAGCCTATCTGCCCACGCTCCTGATGGCGTTTATCATCGTTTACTTCCGCATCATTTTCATTCCCAACAGCGTTATCAACCTGTTGTTCCCGGGGTTGCTGCTCATCTTTACCGTATGGCAGATTGTCGTGAATGTGAGGAAATCGGCCCATGAAGACAAGGGAGACCGCGTCCTTTTGTGGGTGGGTGCGGTTGTAATGGCCGTTGCCACCCTTATTTCCTGGGCCGGCGTGGTGATGGGCTCCCTGCTGCTCCTTATCTGGTGGATCTTCCAGCTGGCATTGCTGGAGGCCCTTATTGCCATTTCGGAGCTGCTGAAGCGCTATTATTTCAGCCGTGTCTCCCAGCGGATGAGCGAATACAAGCACAAGAATCCTCTGATGCCCCTTTCCTATAGCGTCAAAGGTTCTTTCATCGCCGTGACCTGGTTGGATGACCTCCTGAGGATGACGGTGATCCCCTTATTATATATATGGTCTTTTCCGGCCGCTGTTTTCATGGCGTGTAACGTATTTAATTTCAGCACGGTAGCAAAGAATATCTTCTTTACTCCTTTCGTTGCCGCCGCCCCTGGGGAAGAGTCGGGGATTACTATTTCCCTGTTCCTCATCCTCCTCATTGCCAGCCTGTTTTTTGTGTTCCGCTACGTTGTGTATGCGGGCAAAGCTTTCTTCCGGGTGGCCAAGACTTCGGTTGCCATCCGAAAACTGGGAGATAACGTACTGTTCAAGGAGACGGATATCAATTTTAACCTGGCCAACAACATTATTTCCCTGTTCTCTTGGGGCCTATACGTAATCATCATCTTCCTTCTGCTCAAGATTCCTGCCTCCGGCCTGGCGCTGGTTTCAACGGGCCTGGCCACTGGTCTGGGCTTCGCTATGAAGGACATCCTGAATAACTTCTTTTATGGGGTCCAGCTCATGGGAGGCCGTGTGCGTGTGGGGGATGTGGTAGAATGTGACGGAATCCGGGGTACCGTGGTGGGGCTTTCCTACCAGACCACCCAGATAGAGGCAATGGACAGTTCCATTATGTTCTTTACCAATTCGGCCCTCTTTAACAAGAACTTCAAGAACCTTACCCGCAACAATTCTTACCAGCTGGTCAACTTCAAGGTGGGCGTGAAATATGGGACGGACGTTGAAAAAGCCCGTAAGGTTGTGGCAGACGCTCTGACACCCCTCATGGTCACGGACAAATACGGACGGGATGTGGTGGACAAGAAATTCGGGATCGTGGTCCGTGTGGACGATTTTGCAGACAGCTCGGTGGTTCTCAACGTGCTGGTGAAGGTCACGGTGGAATCTTACGCCTCGTTCCCGGCCAAGGCCCGCGAGGCCGTCTATAAGGCCTTCGGCGAGAACGGAATCGAGATTCCTTTCCCGCAGCAGGATCTGTATATCAAGGAAGTACCTCCTACGAAATAGCTTCTAACAGGAGCTCGAACAGGCGGGGCTTGGCATAGCTGTCAAGCTCCGTTTCTTTTATCCAGAAGTATCCTTCCGGCAGTTCCGGCCTTTCCATCGGCTCCCAAAGAAAGAAGTCGCATATGAGCGTCCTGTGCGTCAGCTGATGCTTCACCTGGGCCTTTATGCGCATAGGGCTTGTGGAGTCAGAGGAAAATTGGTTTTCCTCTGACGGTTGGGATCCTTCTTTGTGGGCTGGCTTTGTGGAGGTTGTAGGAAATTGGTTTTTCGCAAAGCCTTGCGAAAAATAATTTCCTACAACCGGTAGGGGGCCTAACGAATTCGGTTGGGTCATTACCAGGGGTTCATAGAGCCCCTGCCAGATGTCTCCTTTCCCTCTTTTGCGGATCGCGGTATACCCGTTGCAGCGGACGTAAATATAGTTGAACCTTCGCTCTTGTACAGCCGTTGCCGGCTTTTTGACAGGCAGCAGGTCAACTCGGCCCGTTTTATAGGCATTGCAGGAGGAGAGGAGGGGACAGGCGGCGCAGTCGGGGTTTTGCGGGGTGCATTGCAGGGCGCCAAAGTCCATCATCCCTTGGTTGAAGGCCGAAGCATCCTCGGGCAGCAGCTTCTGCGCCAGGGCTGTGAATTCCTTCTTGGCCTGGGTAGTGCCCACAGGGGTAGAAATGCCAAAATGACGCGCTAGGACACGGTATACGTTGCCATCCACCACGGCGGCAGGCAGGCCGAAGCAAATGGAACCGATGGCTGCTGCCGTATAGTCTCCCACGCCCTTGAGGCTGCGGATGCCTTCCAGGGTGTCCGGAAAGCCGCCCAGGGCCACGATCTGCTTGGCGGCGGCGTGCAGGTTGCGGGCGCGGGAATAATATCCCAGGCCTTCCCAGAGGCGCAGAACCTCGTCTTCGGAGGCACTTGCCAGGTCTTCCACCGTAGGAAAACGCTCCATAAAGCGCTCCCAATAGGCTTTTCCCTGGACTATCCTGGTTTGTTGGAGGATGATTTCGCTGAGCCAGACCGCATACGGATCCTTGGTACGGCGCCAGGGGAGGTCTCTCCCGTTTTGGGCGTACCAGTCCAGGATGGTGCGGCTGAAGGGATTCACAGGAAACGTTTTAGGGCCTCATAGACACGCTGGACAGGGAAGCCTACCACGTTGAAGTAGGAACCCTCAATGCGGGTAATGCCCACATGCCCAATCCACTCCTGGATGGCATAGGCGCCCGCTTTGTCATAGGGTTTATAGGTGTCTACGTAATAATCTATTTCTTCTTGGGAAAGCTCCTTGAACCAAACCTCTGTGGTAACGTCAAAAGTCTCCTGTCGGTGGCTGTCTCGGAGGGTAACGGCGGTGGTTACGTGGTGCTCCCGGCCGGAGAGGTCCCGGAGCATGCGGCATGCGTCTTCCCGGTCCTTGGGTTTGCCCAGGATTTCGCCGGGTCTGTCGGCCGTGGCGGGGAGGATGACCATAGTGTCGGCGGTGATGAGAATCTCATTCTCTTTTAAGGGCCGATGGAAGCCGTTGGACTTCCCTTGGGACATAAGCCGGGGAACTTGGTCGTAGGGGATTTCCGGGCCAAAGCTTTCCTTGAAGTTGTTATTTGTATCTACCTCAAAATCAATATCTAGTCCTCTTAGCAATTCTCTTCTTCTTGGAGAATTGCTGCCCAGGATGATCTGCTTTCCTTTGAGATCCATCAGAACTGCTTTTTGTAGGTTGCGGGATCAAAGATCCACTTGCCCTGCTTTCTCAGGGTTTTCTCGATGGCTTCCCGCAGACAGCCTTTTCCGCCCGGGGCATCGGTCATCCAGTCGGCCACTTTCTGCACGTCCACTACGGCATCGGAAGGGCAGACGGCACAGCCGCAGGCCTGCATGACTTCGATGTCGGGGACATCGTCGCCAAAGTACATCACTTCTTTAGGTGAAAGGCTGTAACGCTCACAGAATATGGTGAATTCGTCCATCTTGTTTCTGCAGTGAAGGAATACGTCCTCGGGCTTTACGCCGCTGGCCGTCATCCGTTTGCGGATACTCTCCGAGCTGCCGCCCGTGATTACGGCAACGGGGAAACCGTTCATCACGGCCATACGGATGCCAAAGCCGTCCTTGGCGTCGTATATGCGGAGGAAATCTCCATCCGTGGTGCAGAGGAGCGTACCGTCGGTAGCCACGCCGTCTATATCGAAGGCGAAAGCCTTAATCTTCTTTAAATCCATTCCTTACGACTTGTTTCCGCTACCTCCACCCAGCGGTCCGAAATCGGCCAGATTGAAGGTGGTACCCTGTCCCTGAGGGCCCTTGCCGCCCAGGTCGATGAGGCCAAACTGGGCCTCGTACTTGGAGATATTGTCAAACAGGGCGTTCATCAGGCGCTTGGCGTGCTCGGGTGTCATAATGATGCGGTTGCCAATTTCCGGTTTGGCAATACCGGGGAGTGTAGTGGCAAAGTCAATGATGAATTCGCTTCTGGAATGCGAAATGATGGCCAGGTTGGAATAGGAGCCTTTGGCTACTTCCGGTTTGAGTTCCAGGCTTATCTGATTCTGGGGTTTATTATTGTTATTCTCCATTGTATGAATATTCTTTCTGCAAATTTATGTGCAAACCGAGAGAAAACAAAATTTATTTTGTTTTCCGAGGCGCCGCCATAAATGTCATTATTCTGAATAATGAAAATTAGTAAATTTTCCGTACATTTGTAAGATTGAATATAATGGTAATAATATATGAAGGAATTAGCAGCAAAGTACAGTGCTAAAGAGGTAGAGGACAAGTGGTACGCCTATTGGCTTGACCACAAGTTCTTTCACAGCGAACCCAACGAGAAACAACCTTATACCATAGTGATTCCGCCGCCCAATGTGACGGGTATCCTGCATATGGGCCACGTGCTCAATAACACGCTCAACGACGTGCTTATCCGCAAGGCCCGTATGGACGGCAAGAACGCCTGCTGGGTACCGGGAACGGACCACGCTTCCATTGCCACCGAGAGCAAGGTGGTGGCCAAACTCAAGGCCCAGGGTATCCGCAAGGAGGATATCGGCCGTGAAGAGTTCCTGCGTCACGCCTGGGAATGGAAAGAGGAGCACGGCGGCATTATCCTGCAGCAGCTCAAGAAACTGGGTTGCTCCTGCGACTGGGACCGTACCCGCTTTACTATGGAGCCGGCCCTGAGCGACGCCGTGATCAATACCTTTGTGTATTTCTACAAGAAAGGCTGGATTTACAAGGGTGTGCGTATGGTGAACTGGGATCCTGAGGCCCTCACCGCCGTATCCGACGACGAGGTTATCCACAAGGACACCAAGAGCCATTTCTATCACCTCAAGTATTATATCTCCGACGGCCAGGGCAATCCTACCGACAAGTATCTGGTGATTGCCACCACCCGTCCCGAGACCATTATGGCCGATGCCGCCATCTGCGTGAACCCCAAGGACGAGCGTCACTTCTGGCTCAAGGGCAAGAAGGTGCTTATTCCGCTCATCAATAGGGAAATCCCTGTGATTGAGGACGATTACGTGGAGATGGACTTTGGTACCGGCTGCCTCAAGGTGACCCCTGCCCACGACGTCCACGACTACGAGATTGGCCTGCGTCACAATCTCCCCGTGCTGGAGATCATTGACGACCACGGCAAACTCAACGAGAAAGCCCAGATTCTGGTGGGTGAGGACCGTTTTGTGGCCCGTAAGAAGATTGTGAAGATGCTGGAAGAATCCGGCAACTTGGTTAAGACTGAAGAGTACATTTCCCCGGTGGGCTATTCCGAGCGTACGGACGCCGTAATTGAGCCCAAGCTCAGCGCCCAGTGGTTCCTCAAGATGGACAAGCTGGCCGCTACGGCCCTGGAAACCGTGGAAAGCGGCCGCACCAACTTCATTCCTGAGAAGTATGTGAATACCTACCGCCACTGGATGGAGAACGCCCGCGACTGGTGCATCTCCCGCCAGCTCTGGTGGGGCCAGCGCATTCCGGCCTACTACCTGCCCGACGGCAAGTTCGTAGTGGCCGCTACAATTGAAGAAGCGCTTCAGGAAGCCAAGACTATTAACCCGAATATCAAGGTAGAAGACCTTAAACAGGACGAGGACGTTCTGGATACCTGGTTCAGCTCCTGGCTCTGGCCCATCTCCGTGTTTGACCCGGAGAAGCCCGGTCACCCCGACCACAAGCCCAACAAGGACCTGGCCTATTACTATCCCACCAACGACCTCGTGACCGGCCCGGACATCATCTTCTTCTGGGTGGCCCGTATGATTATGGCCGGCGAGGAGTTTATGGGCAAGGAGCCCTTCTCCAACGTCTACTTTACGGGTATCGTGCGTGACAAGATTGGCCGAAAAATGTCGAAAACCCTTGGAAATTCGCCGAATCCCCTCGACTTGATTGACACGTATGGTGCTGATGCTGTGCGCATTGGAATGCTCCTTTGCTCCAGCGCCGGCAACGATATCTTCTACGATGAGGCCCAGATCAAGCAGGGCGCAGCCTTCTGCAACAAGATCTGGAACAGCTACCGTCTGGTGAAAGGATTCCAGGTGGATGCATCCGTGGCCCAGAGCCCGGCTGCCAAGCTGGCCATTGACTGGTTTGCCGCCAAACTGAGCGACACCGTGGCCCTGGTGGAAGACCATTACAGCAAGTTCCGCATCTCCGATGCGCTGATGACCATTTACAAACTCTTCTGGGACGACTACTGCAGCTGGTACCTGGAAGCCATCAAGCCGGCCTTCGGCCAGCCCGTGGATCCCGAGACCTATAAGAAGACGCTGGAGTATTTTGAGGCTCTCCTCAAACTCATCCATCCCGTGATGCCGTTCATCACCGAAGAGCTGTGGCAGGACATTGCCGAGCGCAAGGAAGGGGAGACCATTATGTATGCTCCCACTCCCAAGGCCGAAGCCTTTGATCCCGCCGTGCTGGAGAACTTCAACCTGGCCGCCGAAGCCGTGAACGGCGTTCGTTCGGTGCGCAACCAGAAGAACATCGCCCCCAAGGAAAAGCTTCATCTGCTGGTGAAGGGAAGCGCCTTCCCCTGCATCCCCGTGGTGGAGAAAATGGCCGGCGTAGATGTGGAGCTGGTAGGGGAGTTTGGAGACGCCCAGGGTGTTGGATTTATGGTTCGCACCCAGGAACTGTTCGTGAAAATGGACGGTCTGGTGAATGTGGCCGAAGAGATTGAAAAAGCACAAAAAGAGCTGGAATATCAGCAGAAATTCCTGCAGGGAGTGCGCGCCAAACTGGCCAATCAGAACTTCGTAGCCCACGCTCCGGCTGCCGTCATCGAAAACGAGCGCAAAAAGGAGGCCGATTCCCTCTCCAAGATCGAAAGCCTCGAATCTAAACTTAATG
>JAEEGK010024662.1_pt1 | contig 12439 bp, 9 predicted proteins | sample 8958771 | NCBI WGS metagenome assembly JAEEGK01 (sample SAMN16246547, study PRJNA631951) | gut metagenome | biome: gut microbiome; feature: rumen; material: SC-attached | host: Bos | place: Iran: Karaj | collected 2018-10 | reverse complement strand
CTTTTCTTTGTACAAAGGAAGGTTATGTTGTAACTCCTTTGGAAACAGACACAGCTTCTCTTTCTGTAAACGGACTCAAGGCAGAGCTGGAAGAACACGGCTCTGAGTTTGAGCTTTTTAATCAGATGGTAAAGGATACTTCAAAGGGTTCTGCTTCTTCTAAGGTAGAAGCAATTGACGGACTTTACAGAATTACAAATCCTCAGTACAGAACCTTCCTTTTGCCATTGGTACAGAAGGTTCCGGAGTTAGACAAAACTAACGAAACCGATCTTGTTGGAAAATACATTGTTGCAACTGCCGAAGCAAAGGCTCTTTCTGCTTATTCACAGGGTGATGTAGAAACTGCAATTGCTCAGTATCTTAGTGCTGCAGACAACGATTTTGTTAAAGCAGAAGACAAGCAGGAATGCTTTTATACAGCCGCTTATCTTTCGGCTTACGGCGGTTCCGAAGATTATCAGGGAATATTGACATATCTGCAGACTGCCTATGACCTGGCTCCTTCTTCGGACAAGGCTCCTGCAATTAAAGAAGCAATAGATTATTTCCAGCTCATTATTGATAATATGAGTGCATCTATAAGCAATTCAATTTCTGATTCGATTAATAATTTATTGAATGAGGTAGACGCTAAATAAGCTGATGGAAGATATACCCTCGTATCTGTTTATAATTGCCCTGGCTCTGATTATTCTTTCCATGCTGTTTTCGATTTCGGAAAGCGCGTTTCTTGGAATGAACAAGCTGCGCCTTAGGATTTTGCGTAAAAACAAAAACAGGCGTGCTGTTAGGGCGGGCAAGCTCCTGGACAATAAAGAGCAGCTTATAAATACAATCCTCATTTCAAACGACCTTGTAAATATTTTTCTTTCGGCAATTTTAACTTCTATTGCACTTTCGCTTTTTGGGCAAAAAGGAGTTACAATTGCAACCTTTACTGCAACAGTTCTTCTGCTTATCTTTGGAGAAATTACTCCTAAAACAATTGCCACCCGTTGTCCCGATCCTATTGCTTACGGGCTAAGCGGCTTTGTAAGTATTTTTGTAAAGCTCATGTACCCCCTGGTTTTTATAATTACTGCTTTTGCACAGGGAGTGCTGCGTCTTTTTGGAATAAAGCCAGACAAGCATAAAAAGTCCTATACAGAAGAAGAAATCAAAACCTTTTTTGAAATGAGCAGTGAGTCCGGAATTATTGAAGAAGACGAAAACCGTTTTATGAACCAGATTTTTAAGTTCAGTGATCTTGAGGCTCAGGATATAATGGTGCCTCGTACAAGGATTCGCGCTGTTCCTCATGATGCAAGCTACCGCGATATTATTGAACTTTCACAGCGTCTTGGTTTTACAAGATTCCCGGTTTATAGAAAATCCATAGATGATATTGTAGGAATTATCTATCTCAAGGACATGATAAAATATAAAAGCTGTCCGCAGGATTTTAAGCTTAGTGCTGTTATGCGTCCGCCGCTTTTTATTCTTGGAACCAAAACCATGTCTTCTGTACAGCAGATGATGTTTGAAAGTCATCAGTCTATTGCAATTATTGTTGATGAATATTCTGGTACAGACGGAATTGTTACCGAAAAAGATATTTCGCGCGAGATTTTTGCAATGCCGGGTGATGATTCTTTGCGCGGTAAGGTTTTTGATTTTGACAATGTAGAAGACAAACGCAATTTTGAAATAAATGGTTCTGTGCTCCTGCGGGTTTTGAGCGAAGACCTTAAGATTCCGCTTACATCAACAGTAAACGAAACAATAGGCGGCTGGGTAACCGAGCAGTTAAACCGCATGCCTGTTAGTGGCGATTTTGTAGAATACGAAGGCTGGGTTTTTGAAGTAAAAAAGATTCAGGCTCACAGAATAGAACGAATGAGAATCTACCGTGAAGCAAAAACAGACGGTGAGGAGGCAGAAGAATGAACATAACAGTTTCTGACCTCATCCAGCTTGCAGTAATTTTTATTCTCATCTGGTTTGTAGGATTTTTTACTTCTTCCGAAACAGCTTATATTTCTCTTAGCCGTGTAAAACTGCGCCGAATGCAGGACGAAGGAAAAAAGCGTGCGCGTACTGTTGCAAAGCTCAAGACAAACATGCCGCGACTTTTGACCACAGTTTTAATTGGAACAAACTTTTTGAATGCACTTATTTCGGCGCTTGCAACTGCACTGGTTGTAAAGGTGTGGGGTGGTGGAGGAGTTGGTCTTCCAACTCTTGCAACTGCTTTTGTAATTACAACCTTTGGACAGATTATTCCAAAAACAATTGCAGGACGAAACCCGGAAAAAAAATGTCTTTCTGGCGCGGGCAGACTGTTGGCTCTGGAATATGTTTTGTTCCCTGTTGTCTTTTTGTTTGAACGCCTGTCGCACGGTGCGGTTTGGCTCGTAGAAAAAATCATAAAGCCACGCGAGCATCTTATTACCGAAGAAGAACTCAAAACTCTGATTGATGTTGGCGAAAAAGAAGGCACAATAGAAAAAAATGAAAGCCGCATGCTTAATAAAATTATTAAGTTTAATGATTTGTCCGCTACCGATATTATGAAGCATCGTTCCTTTGTAAGTATGGTTAGCGCCGATGCAAGTTATGAAGAGGTTGTGGACGAGTTTTTGAGCTCGGGATTTTCTAATCTTACTGTGTATAAGGATGAACCTGAAAATGTTGTTGGTGTAATTCACTACAAGCAGGTTTTGTATGGAAATGAAAATACAGATACAGGCGCTGGTTATGCAGGCCGCATTATGGACGACGTGCTTTTTGTTCCGGGAAGCTTTAGCGCGCTTGAGCTTTTGCAAAAATTGCGGGAAGAAGAAAATAAGTTTGCAGTAGTTTTGAACGAGCAGGGCCAGACTGCAGGTATTGTTACAATAGAAGATATTATCCGCGTTGTGTTTGGCCGCATGACAGATGAAAATTCGCGGGATAATATTCCGGCCGAAGAAAAGATACAGTTAGTTAGTGCTAACACTTTTGTTGTTCCGGGCGACCTAAAGCTTGAAGAAATTAATTCTATTTTACACCTGAACCTTGAATCCGAAGAAATGAATACCTTTGGCGGCTGGGTTTTGGAACAGTTTGGCTATCTTCCTTCTGCCGGCATGGTGCTTGTAAAGGATAAGATTTTATACACCGTAGAAGAAGTTGTTCAGCGAAGAATTACAAGGGTTAGAATTAGGATTTAAAAGTAAAACGAGTACACCAACGCGTATGTAAACATCAACCGCGCCGTGCCACCCAATCCCGACAGATCTGGTTTTTGTGACAATTCATACCAGGATTTATCTGAATAGTAAGTAAAGCCGTAAGCGTTTGGAATAAACTGAACAGAGCCCTTAAGACCAAGTTTATTGCAGCTTCCCATCTTAAACATAAGTTTTAGTTCGCCCTGTAAAAGCCAGGCTGATTCGATGCGGTCATTAAAATATAGTCCCCGTTCTATGTGGTTGTCGCGTCCATCAAGCTTATTGATGTAGGAAATGCCCAGAGTAAGATTTGTATAAAAGATTTCCCAGGGATTTATCTGCATATCTACTACAAGGTTTTGATCACAAAAGCTCTGACTATAGGTAATTACATAGCTTTCTTGTGGGAAAGAATGAGGTTCCCAGTTGTCACTTTCGTAAAACTTAAAGCCACCCTTTCCTGCAAAATCAAAGTTTTGTATGTGGAGCCCAAACTTTGGAGTTATAGAAATAATATCCTGGTTGCCTGGTATAAATGTATGTCCCATTAAAAGATTTATCTGCGTATAACTGTTTATAATATTTGTATGGTAAGAATAATTTGTAAGATGATCCGGCTTTGAGCTTTCCTTCCAGTCGTAATCTTCCATTGTTCCATAAGGACCGCTGATTGCAGTTATAAAATCAAAGGTAAAATTTACTTTTTCAAAAAAATCTAAATCAAATCTGGCACCGGTGTAAACTGCGTTGTGAAGCTGCCAGTCCAGCATACTAAGTCTTGTTGTAGGCGTACAGGTAGTTGTGTTTCCCGAAACTTTTATATCTGCATTCCAGACATTTTCGATAATGGTTCCGTATAAAAACCCAACGGTCGGTTCAAAATTAAATTTAAAATCCTGCGCAAAAACTCGGAGCGAAAAAAGAAAAAATGCTGCTATAAGAAATGCTTTTTTATTTTTCATAGTAATATGTGTATCCCGCGGTCAAGGTAACATCATGCTGTCCAAGCTTTCCGGGATTTGTTGCTCCAATCCAGTTTTGTCCACCTGCACTCTGATATATTTTTGCATCATGTGCAAAGGAATAACAGTAACCGGCTTTTAGGTTTAGCCTGTGCTGTTCATTTATTTTATATTGTAACAAAAAAGAAGAATCCAATGCAAGTTTGAAGCTGTTATCAAAAAGTGTATATTTTGTGCTGCGCCTGTGATGTGTGTCCAGTGCTGTGCTTTTTATTGCAGGAAGAACCTGTGCCAAAAGCTGGGCCTCCAGGGAATCAGAAATCTTAAAACTGATTTGAGTTCCTATTCCAAAAAAATAATTTTGTTCTTCAAAGGTTATTACCTTTCCTGTAAGATGTGTTTTTGGAATGCCGGTTGTCCATGGCTCATAAATATTGCTGCCATTTTGTTCACCGATTTTTGTTCCATACTGACGGTAGCCGTTTGAACAGGTCATGCTAAGATAGGAATATCGGAAAGAAAAAAAATGAACAAGCTGGATGCGTTGGCTCATCTGACCGCCAATTCCTAAAGATACCTGCGCATTGTAATAATAATCAAGTTTGTTTGAATGTTCCGAAAAATGTGTCTGCTCTGTACCGCCTGTAGAAAAAAGATTCATCCAGTCGTAGTCACGGAGCTTTCCCGCAGAAAGTGGGAGGGCATAAAAGCCGTTGAAGTTGATGAAAAACCTTTGGTTGATTTTGATGCCTGTATCTGCCTGGATAACAGGGCTTGCATAAATCTGCCATTTAAGAAGGCTGCTTGGACGGGCCTCATCTGTTGCGTTGTTTAAGAGTGTTTCGTTGAGTGTTAGATTTAATGCGCCTGAGTTTGCTCCAGCATAAAAAGAAAAATCTGGGTTTGCAAAAGCATGTGTTACAAGAAAAAATAAAACTAAAATCAGGCTTAGGGATTTTTTCATTCTGTTTCTTGTGCCAGTGGGTCTACATTAAAAAGCTTTGCCAGCTGCTTGCGTACTGCTTCCATATCCTTAGGGTAGGGTGCGGTGTAGCTTACAGTCTCTCCTGTACCCGGATGTGTAAATTCAATTTTGTAGGCATGAAGAGCAAGCCTGCTAAGCAAAGGTCGTTCCTCGTTCTCGTCGCCGTTCCATTTGCGTTTGATTTCGCTAAGGCGCACAGGCTTTTGGTTTCCGCCGTAGAGCGGGTCGCATACAATTGAAAATCCGTTTGCATTTAAGTGAGCGCGAATCTGATGTGTACGCCCTGTTTTTGGTTTTGCAATTATCCAAGAATATGGGCCGCACGAACCAAGGTTTACAAAATCAGTAACACTTGGCTTTCCGTATTTTTTGCTCACAACGGTACGATGACGTGCATCTCCATCCGGCTGTAGGGCTAAGTCTACATGAAGGTCCTGCCAGAGCGGGTGCCCGTAAACCAGCGCATGGTAAGTTTTATGAACTGTACGTTTTTCAAACTGCTCCGAAAGCTTTTTGTGAGCCTCCGGATTACGCGCATATATAATAACTCCGGAAGTATCCTTATCTATTCGGTGAACAGCATAAAGCCTGCCAAATTCCTTTTCGGCCAGAAGATCCAGCCTTGGCGCTTCCTGATTATACCTGTCCGCCGCAATAAGAATGCCCGACTGCTTGTTGAGCACCACTATATCATCGTCACAATAAATTGTACTGTAGCCGTTGTTTTTTGCCATAAGAGTAGTTTAACAGAAAAACCCCGTCGTGTCATTCCAAAAAAAATCCCCTTCCAGTCCTTGGAAGGGGATCGTAGGCTAAGTCAGAGTGACTAGTCTGTAAGGTAAACCGTGAACGGATAACTTACGGTTGTCATCTGATATTGAGCTGTCAAAAGACAATTGTAAACATAACCGGTTGGAAGGTTTGCAAGTGTAATAGTAAATGTATTTGGAGAAGCATTTGCAGCACCTACCTGTTCTTCGTTGAAGTATGTCATACCGGCATAACTAATCTTGAAGGATACCTTGTCATATTTCCAGGCATTTTTAACAGTACTTGGAACAGTTACACTAACCGTGGTTGTTGTAGCACCATTAAGATATGATACTCCTGCTACAGGTGTTTCTGGTGCACTACCTTTTGAAACATTGTTTGTTGCAAGCTTTGATACACCACCACTTTCAGAACCTGTAATTCCAAATGCATTTACCCAAGCCTGAAGGATGTCATAGGTTTTATCATCATAAATTTCAATATTACCTTCACGAGAATAAGAAGCATAAAGATTAAGATTTTTAAATCCTGTATATGGAGGAGCTACATAAGGATTTGGTACGGAATTATCATTAGCGTAATCATATTTTTTACCTGTTGAAAGATCTTGAATCCAGTAAATCCAGTCTGCGGGGCCTTTGTAAAGGTATGGTGCGGCAGGAGTACCAATTTTCTCCTCATCATTATTTTCATCAGAAGATCTTGGTTCAAGAACAGTATAAGAAGCATCACTCTGACTCCAATATACAATCTTGTCATTGCTTCCAGCAGCCTCTTCGCCGTGGCTTTCGCCAATATTCCATACACCACCTTGAGTATAGTATTTTACTCTATAACGGTTGATTGTTTTTAATGTATTGCCAACTTCTGCAGTAGATAAACCTGATTCCCATCCATCGGTTGTTGATGTGTCAATTATGAGATATGTAGGAGTTTCAGAATATCCAGCATTGTTTTCAGAGTAGAGGCGGGCAATATATCGCTTTCCAAGTTCAAGATATATATCTACCCAGTCATTATTTGCGAATAATGAACCGCCCTTATAGAATCTCTGATTTCCACGGATGTCATTAAGATAATCAAAGCTGTATTCTGCATTTGTTTTTCCAGCAACACCCCAATACTTAACGAATTCTGTCTCATTGGTAACTGCATTAGCAACTTCAACATCATCTGCAAGTTCTGCAAGTTGTAAAGCAAAATTCATTTCAGTTTTTACTGCTGTACCATCCCAAGAGAAGTGTGCTGCATAGAAACCAGGATATGAAGTTTCTTCTGGTTCATCCTGAAGTGTATCTGTTGAATCCATGTATTTATTAAACTGAACCTTAAAAGATGATGGCGAAATTGGTTTTGTACCAATAAGGTTTGGAATGGTTATTATTTCTGCAACAGTTTTACCAGGCAGAATAATGATTGTATCATTCCAGACATATTTACGAAGTTCTTGAATTCCATCATCTCCTACAGGTTTTGTAAATTCAACCTGAAAGGAGTAGGTACCTGGTTTGATTTGCTTTCCATTTGCTGTATAAGCTGTACCTGATGAACTACTTAATTCTGTTTTATTAAGAGTCTGCGAGATAACAGCGGCATCGCTGGATTTAATTGGGAGCCCTGTTGTAATATCATAAATATAAGCTGTAACATCATATCCACTTGGAATTGACATGCCGTCTTCAAGTTTAATCGTAAGATTTACACTTCCAGTTTTACTCAATCCTTTAGGAGTAAGTGTAAATTTGATGCTGTTTGTAAACATCATATCTACGTTACCGTAACCAATGAGAACAGCTTTTTCCAATACCTGAGCTTCTGTAGGGTTGTTACCCGGGAGATCTCCTGTAGAACAAGCAGCTAAAGTTAATGACCAGTTGTAACAGTCAATATCAAGGACAACTTTACCTATAACACCATCTTCAGATGTTACAGTAACTGTCTTAGGTGCAAGAGTCTGTCCGCTTTGTGCTGTTCCCCATAGATAGAAGGTCAAATCTGTTTTAGCAGAGAAAGGTGCTGCAACAATTGTACGTGCACTCCTGCTGGTTTTTTCAAACTTGATACTCTCATTCTGTGCAATCGTAATGTTCAGCGGTTGTTTGTCACTGCCAGTGAATGTTCCGTTTGTACTTCCTTTACAAGCTGCAAACACTGCAATTAACACTCCGATGAGCATTAATGTTTTGAGTGTAATGTTCTTCATGTTAATCCTCCTTGAAGAAATCGGTCTGTCCATAGACCTGTTCATAGATAACGATGGAGCACCAATCCTTGTACTCTTTGCCATCGTTTCCGATAACTGTCAAATGCAATATATAAGTTCCGGCCTTAAGCTGCTCGTTTGCACTTATGCGCGAACGTGGAACAAATGCCCTGAACTCCCGCTTGTCTTTACCGCTTTCCGGATAAAAATCTAATCCGGCGGTAATGTCCTGCAGGGTAGATTTAATTTCACTTTGTGATCCCTGCTGTGTATATACAATTTTATAAAATGCCCAGTCATAAGAGCTGCATTTATATGGTGCAGCAATATTAATAGAACCTTCTGAACTTACAAAGTAGGTTGGGTCAAGCATATTCTCTGCAAGAAATCCCTTATCCCCTGGATTAACAATAATATCCATGTTCGTCGCCGGTTCAAAATGCGAGTTATAGTCTTCTAGCATAGTGTTGATGTTATCTTTGCAGGCGGTGCACAACAGGAAGGCTGTGGCGGCCAGGGTAGAGAACATGAACTTATGCATAAACGTACTATAACGCTTCATAGACAATCCTACTTTTAAATTTTCGGCACAGGGCACGAAAAAAAGCACAAAATTATCGGCAGAATTTGAATTTTTCTTAGCAAATTCTGCAAAAAACGCGATTTTTTTTAATTTTTTTGATTTTTTACTGATTTTGATTAGACTTATTGATTAGCTTTTATACAGCATTGGTTATTATAAGGGTGAATCGTTAAAAAAGCAAGTTTTTTTTGAGACGGGCCCCATAGCGCTATTCCAGAGATTTTGTTTCTGTTGAAGGCGGAGTGTAATCAAGATTAAAGCTGTAGCCAATTCCAATGCTCACGCCAAAGCCAAGGACTGCATCATAGTTGCCTTCCAGAAATGCGCTAAAGCCCTTAAAGGTTGCACCGGTTCGGATGGCAGCATAGAAAGCAGGGTAGAGCTTGCTTGTAATTGCGTTTTTGCCAAACTTGGTGTTCCACAGCATATCAAAAGTAATGCCGGGTTCTATTTCTATAAAAACTTCTATGTTGCGCTGGAACGGGAATACACAGATTCCAAAGGGTGCATAAAGCTTTCCGCCTATGATGAGAGGGCCCGTAATTGCAGCGCCTTCCATTTCGTATTTATATGGAAAAGATTTTTGCGGAATACCTATGTGCGGTTCCAGATAGCCTCCAAAATAAAACGGCTGAATCATTCTGTAAGCGGTGTAGCCTGCAGAAATGCTTAATCCAAGAATGTAGGGCTTTGGAATATACGACGCCTTGAGCCTGAACGAAATTGAATCTGTATTCTTATACCTTATCATTGCAAGGGCTTCGTATTCATGTTTTTCGGGCTCTTCTGTCTGTTCTGCTTCGGCGGGTTGTTCTGGCTCGGCGGGCATCTCCGGTTCTGCAATAGGTTCCGGCTCTACGGGCTGAATGGGCTCTGGTATTTGTTGAGGCTCTACGGGCTGTACAGGTTCTGGTTCAATCACAGGTGGCAGTTCAGGTTCAGTTTGTGGTTCTTCAGGCGCAGAGGGCTCTTCTTCCGGCAAAAGAAATTCAAACTCATCAGAATCTCCGGCCTCTTCAAGTTCCTGCACTTCGGGCAATTCAGGTTCTTCCTGTGCAGCCTGTTCTTCCTGCGGCTTTTGTTTTTCTTCCTGTTCCTGCTTAAGACGGTTGATCATTTCTTCCAGCTCGTCCAGGTCGTTATAGTTTTGTGCAAAGGACAGACCTGTAACAAAAATAAAAAGGAGCGGCAGAAAAATGAGTTTTTTACCAAAAAATCGTCTGAACATCTCGTTAATTATACCACATCATTGATAAATGACAAAATCAATTTTTCGTGGTACAATAATTCTATGGAACAGATTGTACGAAAAAACGGACTTTTGTATACTCCCGACCTTCACACTGTACTTGGTGTAGATATTGAGACCGGCGAGTTCAAGGGCCGCGTGCCTTTTGGTGCGCATTATATAGATGAAGAAGTTTTTACCGAATGTCCTTACGAAAAAATTGATTTACCCGATTCTGTAGTAGGCATTGGAGCTGCTCTTTTTAAGGATTCGCCAAACCTTAGGAGCGTTCGTCTGCCGGAGAAGGTTACCGAGCTTCCTCCATATCTTTTTTCGGGCTGTACTGCACTCAATCGTGTAAAAATGCCAAACGTTGTTTATGATTTTCCTGAGGGATTGTTCCAGAACTGTTCCAGCATGTCAGAGATTCCGTTCCGCGCAGGTATAAAAGCGCTTTCTCCTTTTATTTTTGAAGGCTGTACCTCGCTGGTTTCTCTTGTAATTCCACCGACTGTTGAGCGTATTGAACAGCGTGCTGCTGCTGGTTGTACTGCTCTTACAACACTTGTACTTCCTGTTTCCCTGCAGTCGCTTGATGATACTGCTTTTGTGGACTGTCCTAATATCCGTAATATCCGTATTTCCGAAGATAATCCGCTTTTTTATGTTAGCGAAGAAGACGGCTGCCTTTATGAACGCACTGCTACAGGCGATAAGCTTAGACTTAGTGTTGCGGGTGCACAGCCTGCAAGCGTAAGTCTTCTTAAAGAAAATGTTGATGATGAAGAAGACCCCGAGATAGAAGCCTTTTACACCGACGAAGATATTCTTGAAGATGACGATGACTTTAGCGCAGAGATTCAGGGTGATGATGTTGCCGAACAGGCTGTTGCACAGGAAGCAGAAGAAGAACCGGAAGAAGAAAAATTCCACACCGGTGCTGTTTCCAACGAAGAGCTTGCAAATCTTTTTGGTGGAGACAGTCAGGCGCCGGAAGAAGAAGAAAATGAAATTGCTGCTGTTACCGTCAAGATTACCGATTCTAAGACTCAGGCAATTTTGGACAGTGTAGAGTTCTATAAGGTAATTGAATGCGAACCTGCGGGAGAACCACCTGCTGATGCAGACCTTTTTGTTGTTGCAGAAATGATAGAAGGTAGTGGAGATGCCCGCGTCTTTACACCAAAACTTGATGCAGTCGTCCGTCGTTTTGCACAGATTAAGGATTTTAAGCGAATCTTTATGCTTTACGGCCTTCCGGTTGATAATGATGAGTTTATGGAATTCTATAAGCTTTATGTGAGCAACCGAAATGTTGTGTTTGCATGCCAGGCTCAGAATGCTGCAACACTTTCTGACTATGGCCGCAAAATCTGCGAGTATTCGCGCATAGATTTATCTGCAGCAACACTTGCAGAGCAAAAGCAGAATGTCCGCGTAAAAAACGCAGAACTTATAAAATTAATTTTACAGGATAAAGAATAGAGGAATAATATGAAAAGCGATAATGCAAAAAAAGGAATTGAACGTGCACCGCACCGCTCGTTGTTTTATGCAATGGGCTATACTAAAGAAGAACTGGACAGACCGCTCGTAGGCGTTTGCTGTGCCAAAAATGAAATAATCCCGGGACATATAGAACTAGACCGCATTGCACAGGCTGTAAAGGATGGAATCCGTATGGCCGGTGGAACTCCTGTAGAGTTTCCTGCAATAGGTGTTTGTGATGGAATTGCCATGGGTCACGAAGGAATGAAATATTCTCTTGTTACCCGCGAGCTCATTGCTGATTCAATTGAATGTATGACAAAGGCTCATCAGTTTGATGCCCTTGTAATGATTCCTAACTGTGATAAGATTGTTCCGGGTATGCTCATGGCAGCTGCCCGCCTTGACCTTCCGACAGTATTCTGTTCCGGTGGTCCTATGATGCCTGGTCACTTGCCTGGCAAAGACGAAGGTAACCCTTATGCAGGACGTAATCTTTCGCTGTCCGATATGTTTGAAGCTGTTGGTGCAGTTGCAGGCGGCCGTATAAACGAAGCACAGCTTGAACAGCTCGAAGAAGTTGCATGTCCTGGCTGTGGTGCCTGCTCCGGTATGTTTACTGCCAATTCTATGAACTGTCTTACAGAAGCAATTGGACTTGGACTTCCCGGCAACGGAACAATTCCTGCTGTAACAGGACGCCGTATTGCACTAGCAAAAAAAGCAGGTATGGCTGTAATGGATATGATTACCAAAGGCATTACCGCACGCCGCATGTTTACAAAGCAGAATTTTATAAACGCACTTGCTGCAGATATGGCACTTGGCTGTTCAAGTAATACAATGCTCCATGTTCCGGCAATTGCCCATGAAGCAGGCCTTACAATTGACCTTCATGAAGTTAATGATATTTTTAACCGTACTCCAAACCTCTGCCATCTGTCTCCTGCAGGCCATACGTTTATGTATCATCTTGATGAAGCCGTGGGTGTTCAGGCGGTACTTTCAGGGCTTGCAAATAAGAA
>JAEEGK010024661.1_pt1 | contig 12439 bp, 13 predicted proteins | sample 8958771 | NCBI WGS metagenome assembly JAEEGK01 (sample SAMN16246547, study PRJNA631951) | gut metagenome | biome: gut microbiome; feature: rumen; material: SC-attached | host: Bos | place: Iran: Karaj | collected 2018-10 | reverse complement strand
GAGTTCCTGGAGAAGACCCCTCTGAGGGTGGTCGACCTCAAGGCCGGATCCCTCGTGCTCGGCGAGTACACCCAGGCCATCCTGGTCAAGGGCGTCGCGGAGAAGGTCGGCAACGGACTCAGGCAGAGGGACGCAGGCATACGCGCGGGCTCTCTCGGATGCACGACACTGGTCATCAAAGACGGCAAGGTGTTCCTTCCCCCGGACTGGTCCGTAGACGACAACGAACCCGCTCTGGCGGCAGGCATCCGCGCTATACCCGGAGTGGCGGACGGCGATGCCATAATCATCGGCGGTGCCGACGACAAGAACACCGCCATCAATGCCGCGCTCACCGCAGCGTTCGAACTGATATGAATCACCTGTTCAACATCTCCGTATACCATTCCGAGGAGGACCTCGCGAAGGCCCGGGCATTCTGTGCCGACGGGAGGTATGCGGACGGTCTCGAGGTCCTGACGGGTTACGAGCCCGCGGACACCTCGTACAAAGGTCTCGTGGGTTCGGTCCATCTGCCCTATGCAACCGATTGGTACGGACCCGCCACCGGCAAGCGTCCGGCTGACGAGTCGCTGGATCCGGAACTTCTGCGCTACAGGTACTACGGCAAGGACGAGGAGAGCATCGTCGATGCCCTGTACACGGCGATGAAGGTGGCGGAACCGTTCGATCCGGCCTACGGGGTGCTGCATGCCGGCAGCGCCAACATGGACGAGCTGCTCTGCTACGACTACTCCGACAGCGACATCGCCGTCATAGACGAATTGGCCGAACTTCTCAACCGGGCGGTGTCCCGTTTCCCGGGAGGGGAACCACCGTTCACGCTGGCGCTCGAGAACACCTGGTGGCCCGGTTTCAGGGCCGAGGGTCCGGAAGGCTACAGGAGGCTGGCCCGGAAACTGGAGTTCGATGACTGGGGGTTGTGCCTGGACACGGGACATCTGCTGTTCACGACCAAGGGCAGCGACGACGAGGCCGGCGCGATCGATATACTCAACCGCGTGGCGGACACGTACCCGGACGAGATGATAAGCAGCATAGTGGCCATGCATCTCCATGTGAACACAAGCGCGACCATTCACCGCACGCTATGCGACAACGACTGTGCCAGACTTCCGATAGAGGAGCGTATGAAGCGCGCCTACAAGCTCATCGGGAACGTGGATCAGCACCGTCCGTTCAGCGACCGTTCCGTACTCGACTACGTGGAGAGGATCGATCCAGATTTCATTGTACACGAGATGGGCGCCGTGAAGCTCGAGGAGCAGATACGCGACCACATCTGCCAGCGTTCGCTGTTCAGCTGATCAGGGAACGGACTATGCTGCAGATGTCGGCGAACATCTCCGGGCATTTCGTCTCGTAGATGCCGGTGGCGTTCGCCTTGATGTTGTCCTCGTTGATCCTGACGTCCAGGCCGAGAATCCCCGGGCAGGTGATCTCCGGATATTTCTTGTTGAACTCCAGGAAGAACATCTGGCGTTTGATCATGCACATGCCCTGTGCGGAATAGTCGGGAGAATCCTTGCCGAACACATAACCTATGACTGCCAGAGCGCCGAGTATGCCTCCGCAGATCGATCCCTGGAGCAGGCCCATGCTCATCGCCGACACGGACCTGATGACCTTCCCGGTGTCCTCCCCGAGGACGTCCTCGAACTCCTTGACGATGCACTGGGCGCAGTCGTATCCCTGCTGTGTCAATGCTAGCAGCTCGGCTTTATCCATGCCACGTCAACGGGATGCGGGCTTTTATACCTTCCAGCGTCTGGGGGGTTTCGGGTCTCGATTTGACACGCGGGGCGCCCTGTAGGGAATGCTTTTATAGGGAGTCAATATTGGGTGTTCAGAGGAATAAACAATGGCACGCTTCAAAGAGGCAGAGAGCAGGCTCCTGGACAAGACCGTCTGTATGACCTGCTACGCTACTAACGCCAAGGCAGCAAAGAAATGCCGCAAGTGCGGAAGCAGCGATCTCAGGCCCAAGGCGAAAGAGAGCAGGAAGCAGTAAGCTTCCCGCCTTTTTTTATTGTCCTGGGTCTTGAAACCCAAAGGGCGCTACCCGTTTCGGGTACGCCGCAGCATCCTACCAGTGCATACTATTTTCCGTGCTGGACAGTACAATGCGGGCGTGCGTGTACGCGCGACCTTATACTTTAAATTGGGACATGACATTGCTCGTTGAGTTAAAGCGGTGTAACAATGAAGATCCTCGTCGTCAACGACAACCCTGCGATCAACACGATACTCGAGGAGATCCTCACCGATGACGGTCATGAGGTCAAGTGCCTCTCCAAACTCGACGAGGCCGAGGTCGAACTCATCACGTTCAAGCCCGATGCCATCATCATCGAGGAGACCATCGGCGGGGAGGATGCGATGAAGTTCATCGACATGATCGACAAGGACTCCGACGTCAAGGTCCTCATGCTGTCCAACGGCAAGAGGCTTCCGCCGAAGGACAAACCGATGATCGTCGGATTCGTCCGCAAGCCCTTCAAGGCCATCGAGATACTGGAGCCCATAAGGCGCATCAGGGACGGGGACAGCGCCGTCCCCATGACATCCGTATCCGTGGAGGACAAGAAGGCCAAGAGGTCCTTCTTCGGCACCAAGAAGCAGAAGGAGGAGCCCAAGGAGGAAGAGGACTCCATCCTGCGTTTCGGGAAGTCCTTCGTCGTCTATGAGCCGTATCCGAAGATCGTGTTCGATGCCACCAAGGAGCTGAGCTTCCAGGGATGCGACATCTTCGTCATATCATTCGACACGAAGAAGACCATCTGGAGCCTTCTCGGGGACAAGGAGGTCGAGGTCATGACCATCTCCGCCAAGGGAAAATGGGGCGTCACCGATGCCGCCGCCCTCGGGACCATAATGGCCTCCATAATGACGTACATCGACCGCAACATCAGGCCGGTGATCGTCATAGACGACATGAACAAGCTCATAGGGGCCAACGACCTCAACAGGGCGCTCACTTTCATCTGCCAGATAATGCAGGGCGTCACAAAACCATTCACAATGCTGGTTTCGGTAGCGGAGGAGCAGTTCACCGAGAAGGACAGGATGCTCTTCGCGCAGTACATGGAACGTTACAATCGCACCCTCGAGGAGCACCCCGAGGAGGTTACACAATGATCGGAAAAATCGAGAAGGTTTGGGCCAGAGAGGTCCTCGACTCGAGGGGCAACCCTACCGTCGAGGCAGAGATCACAATCGGCGGACACAGGATCAACGCCATAGCGCCGTCGGGGGCATCCACGGGTTCGTGGGAGGCCCACGAGCTCAGGGACGGAGGTTCCAGGTTCGGCGGGAAGGGAGTGATGAAGGCCGTCGAGAACGTAAGGACGGCCATCGCCAAGGCGATCACCGGTATGAGCGCCACCGATCAGAAGGCAGTCGACGCCGCGATGATCGAGGCGGACGGCACCGCCAACAAGAACAACCTCGGAGCGAATGCGATAATCGCCACCTCCCTCGCGGTCGCGAAGGCCGGAGCGATGATCGAGAACGTCCCGCTCTACCAGCACATCGGCAGCAACGGAAAGACCCTGCCCGTGCCCATGCTCAACATCATCAACGGCGGAAAGCACGCCGGAGGCAACCTGAAGATCCAGGAGTTCATGATCATCCCCGCCGGAGCCAAATCGTTCTCCGAGTGCCTGAGGATGTCCTCCGAGATCTACATGTCCCTCAAGTCCATGCTCAAGAAGAAGTACGGCGTAGGCGCGATCAACCTCGGCGACGAGGGAGGGTTCGCACCCCCGCTGGACACCGCGGCGGAGGCCATGGAGACCATCGTCACCGCGGCATCCGATGCGGGATACGTTCCCGGAAAGGACGTGTTCCTCGCGCTCGATGCGGCATCCAGCGAGTTCTACTCCGACGGTGTCTACGACGTCGACGGCCTGAAGCTCTCCGCACCCGAGCTCGCCGACCACTACCAGTCTTTCACCAGGGACTTCCCGCTCATCAGCATCGAGGACCCGTTCTTCGAGGACGACTTCGAGACCACAGCGATCCTGACCAAGAAGGTCGGTTCGTCCGTGCAGATCGTCGGTGACGACCTGTTCGTTACCAACACCAAGCGTCTCAGCAAAGGTATCGAGATGGGAGCCGCCAACGCGCTCCTGCTGAAGGTCAACCAGATCGGTACCGTCACCGAGGCCGGAGAGGCCGCGGAGATGAGCTTCAGGAACGGATACAACGTCGTCGTGTCCCACAGGTCCGGAGAGTCCGAGGACGTCTCCATCGCCGACCTCTCGGTCGGATGGGGATCCGGTCAGATCAAGACCGGAGCTCCCGCACGCGGAGAGCGCACGGCCAAGTACAACCGTCTGCTCAGGATAGAGGAAGACCTCGGATCCGCCGCGGTCTTCCCCGGAATCAAGGCATTCAGAAAGTGATCGCATGTCGAAGCTCTTCATCGCCGACGAGGATGCGGTTCGTTCCGGAAGCACGATGGACATCTACTTCCAGAGGACGAAGAAGATTCTGGAGGCGAAAGGTCTCGCCGGGTCCAAGGTATGGGCGGAATTCACCGGGAGCGCTCTCCCGGCCGGATGGCCCTGGGCGATCTTCTGCGGGCTCGAGGAGGTCGTGAGGCTCACCGAGGGTCTCCCGATAGACCTGTGCGCCATACCCGAGGGTACCCTGTTCAAGGCACGCACGCCCAACAGCGTGAGGGTGCCGCTGATGAACATCCACGGCTCGTACACCGATTTCGGCATCGACGAGACCGCCATCCTCGGTATGATCTGCCAGCCGTCGGGCATCGCCACCGTCGCCGCCAGGACAAAGATGGCGGCCAAGTGGAAGACCATATTCGCATTCGGCAACAGGAGGATGCACCCCGGTATCGCGGGCGTCATCGACAGGTCTGCGTACATCGGGGGCTGCGATGCGGTGTCATCGCCGTTCGGGGCCGAGATCATCGGACAGAAGCCTCTCGGCACCACCCCGCATGCGCTCATGCTCATGATGGGCGGGAACGAGGCCGCATTCAAGGCGTTCGACGAGATCATCGAGCCCGATGTCCCCCGTATTATGCTCATAGACACCTTCTCCGACGAGCGCACCGGTGCGATGGACGCATGTAAAGCCGTCAAGGACCTGAAAGGGGTCAGGCTGGACACTCCCGGATCGAGGAGGGGCAACTTCAAGGAGCTGATCGACGAGGTCAGGTGGGAGCTGGACACCCACGGGTTCCGCAACGTCGGAATAACCGTGTCCGGAGGTCTCAACGAGAAGACCGTCGCGGATCTTGCGGATTCGTGCGTGACGTCCTTCGGAGTAGGGACATCCATCGCCAACGCGCCCACGCTCGACCTGTCGATGGATATCGTCGAGAAGGACAACGTACCCATCTCCAAGAGGGGCAAGTTCGGCGGAAGGAAGTACGCCTACCGCTGTCCCGACTGCCTGTCCATGGACGTGTCGCTCTCGCCCAACGATGACATCAAGTGCTCGTGCGGCTGCCACATGGAGCCCATCGAGCAGTGCTACATCAAGGACGGAAAGAGGCAGATCCCCGAGAGGTCCGCCACCGAGATCAGGGATTACGTGATGAAGCAGCTCAAGCAGATCTCGGAGCTTTGAGACACTTCTAGGGTCCTTTCCCGCAAACACGAAAATACCGGGCATCTTGCCCGTTTTCTTTCTCTGTTTTTATACCCCTCTGTTTCCTGTGGAATTATCCTATCGGGGCACTATATATAGGTGATCGGGAACGATATTTATACAAATGTATAGAACAATACATTGATGTATGGAAAATGGTATTTTTTGATAAATTTCCGCTGAAAATACATTATAAATTAACGAAAATTACGTGAAATTCAATAATAAATCATTGTTTAGACTACCTTTATATGCTAGATGTGTGATGGAGTCGACAACGGTAAGACCATCGCGGAAATGGCTTGGGGAGGGGACGTTTTCGCACGAAATTTACACGAACGATCGATGTCTCGGAGGGAGCAAGGAATGGGCGCAAATCATGGTACTATAGGCGTTTTCGGACCCTGTACCATGAGGAAGGTCTACTGCACCTGCGGGAGCATCGTTGACATGGACCGTGACTACTTCTACAGGCGCATGAACCTCGGCAAACAGGTTGAGTGCATCCGCTGCAGGAACGAGCGCATATCCCGCGAGATCGACGAGCTCAACAACCATTTCCTCGGCATCGACGACGGAGAGACATCCGACCCCCTCTTCCTCTGAATCCGCCATGGACATCCGTTAATAACTTGTACACCTATACGGCGGTCATGCATCTGATAATCGTCGCAGGAATGCTGGGGGTCGGGAAGACCTCGGTGATACTGCGCATGCTCGACCCCATGATCGCGAAGGGCCATAAGGTCGTGGTCATTGAGAACGAGTACGGTTCCATGGGTGTCGACAGCGAGGTCCTAGAGAAGAACGGTATGAAGGTGAGGGACCTCAAGGGAGGGTGCATATGCTGCACCCTGCAGTCGGGACTGGTCGACAGCCTGAGGATGCTGCAGATCGATTACGATCCGGAATACGTGATCGTGGAACCATCCGGTATAGCGGACCCGCAGCTGGTGGTGACCGGCGTGACCGACGTCACCGGGATAGACATCGAAAGCGTGTTCGTTGCCGTGGTGGTGGACTGCGAGAGGTTCATGAAGGTCAGGAGGATGTTCGAGAGGCCCCTGAAGAACCAGCTCAAGATAGCCAGTCTGGCACTCCTCAACAAGATCGATACCGTCCCGTCCGAACAGCTGGACGCCATAACCGATGCGCTGAGGGAATGGGGCTACGAGGGCCCCGTGGCGAGGATCAGAGGGGACACCGGAGAGGGCATAGAGGCCTTCGTGGAGGCCGCGGGCATATGACGCAGGACGCCGAGTTCATCCCGTCCGTGGCCGTGGGGAGGTTCAGCGGGGACCTCGGAGGCATGGCCGCAGCGGACGCCAACCGTCTGCTCACGTCACTTCTTTCCAAGATCTCAGTCGACTGCTCCGAAGCGGGCGGCATCATCGGGCACAACAAGGCCAATTTCAGATGCGGCGACGATTTGCTTTCCATAAGCTGCACGACCGACGACGGCAACGTCCGTACCAAGTCGGAATTCACCTTCCCTGTCGGAGGATTCACCGGCGTGATGGATGTGATTGTATACGACCTCGATTACGGGACGATGAAAGGGATCGTCGAGAGACGCACGTCGGAGATAGACGGATGCGAGGTCACCGTCCTGGAGAACCAGAACAGGTGCCACGATCCGAATTGCAAGGATCCGAACTGCACGAACCCCGAGCACATGGCCCGGTGATCACTCGATCTTCCTCTTCCTGCTGTCGCAGTCCATGTTGATGCATTCGGAGTAGTTGCCGAAGCTGATGACCGGCGCACCGCAGACCGGACAGGGCGTGTCAGTGGGGGTTATGGTCCCCTTGGGGCGCAGAGGATAGGTCTGGTTGCACTTGGGCCAGTTGGAACAGCCTGCGAAGCGCTTGCCCGCCTTCGAGTAGAGTATGCGGATGTATCCCTCTTTGCAGGTGGGGCACTTCCCGAGATAGTTCTTGGAGGTGTTGCTCGTGCACTTGGGGTCGATGCAGCACACCTGGGGCGGGATGCCCTTCCTGATGATCTTGAGCTGAGGCAGTCCGCAGACGCTGCACTTGGTGTCAGTGGTCTGGATCATGGCGCTCTTCGGGACCGGGTAGGCACAGGTGCACTCGGGGTATCCGTTGCATCCGATGAAGTTGCCGTTCTTGGACCTCTTGATGACCATGGGGTTGCCGCACTTGGGGCAGGTGCCTATGAACTGCTGGGACTTCAGGGCGCTCCTGATCTCCTCGCCGATCACGTCGCTGTTCTCGGAGATCTTGGACGCCGCGTCGTACAGCATGTCCTGCGATTCCTTGACCACTCCGTCGAGGGTCCTCTCCCCGTTGCTGATCTTGAGCATGTCGAGCTCGAGCTTCGCGGTCATCTCCGGCTCGGTGATGGATCCGCCGTGCTTCTCCAGGGACTTGGTGAGCGCCACACCGCTGGCGGTGGGGATCATGTGGTTGCCCTGGACGTAGTTCCTCGAGAACAGCTTGCTGATGATGTCGTGCCTTGTGGACTTGGTACCGAGGTTGAGACGGTCCATCTCCTGGATCAGGGATCCCTGGTTGTACCTGTACGGGGGCTTCGTCTCCTCGTCTATGATCGCCATGGAGCGGACGTCGACCTCCTTGCCGACCTCGAGGGCGGGCATGTGGACGTCCCTGTTGTTCATGTACTGCCTGTAGTACTTCTTCCATCCGTCCTTCACGGTCTTGTGGCCGGCGGCCTTGAAGATCTCGCCGGCGACGTCGATCTCGGCCTCGCTGACCTCCGCCTCCGCGTTGGTGGCGACGGTTGCGAGGAACCTCCTCACGATGAGCTCGTAGAGCTTCCACTTGTCTCCCTTGAGCTTGTCGGATTTGACTCCGGCGGTGGGATAGATCGGAGGGTGGTCCGTGGTCCTCCTCTTGCCCCTCGACGGGATGATGGAGTCCTGTGCCAGTATCTCCTCCGCTTCCTTCTTGAAATCGGATTCCTTGAGTTTCTCCAGCACCCCTTTGAGGCTGAGGCTCTTGGGGTACTCGGTGTTCTCCGTACGGGGGTACGAGATGTATCCCGCGGTGTACAGGTCCTCGGCGAGCTTCATCGCCGTCGCGGGCGGGATGCCGATCTTGTTGGCCTCCACCTGCATCTGCGTGGTGTCGAACGGGGCGGGCTTGTACTCCTCCTTCCTGGTCATCTCGTACTTGACGACCTTGCCGGTCTTCACGCCGCTGCACTTGGCGTACACCGCATCGGCCTCCTCCTTCTTCCAGAAGGGGTTGGACGCGTGCGTGCCCTCGAACGCGAGCATTCCGAACTTTCCGTTGACCTTCCAGTAGGGCACCGGGATGAACTTCTCGATCTCCTCGTTCCTGTCGACCAGGAGCTTGAGGGTGGGGCTCTGGACCCTCCCTACGGACATGAAGTTCTTGCCGACCTGTCCGGACGACAGCGAGATGAGCCTGGTGAGCACCGCACCCCAGGAGAGGTCGATGATCTGCCTGGCCTCTGCGGCCGCGGCGAGCCTCTCGTCGGGGAGCGTGAGGTCCGCGAAAGCGGCCTCGACCTCGCCCTTGGTGAGCGCGCTGAACCTTGCCCTCTTGACCTTGCTCATGTCGGCCTCCGCGTATTTCACGGTCTCCATACCGATGAGCTCTCCCTCCCTGTCGAAGTCTGTCGCGATGATTATCTCGTCGGCATCGCTCATGAGCTGCTTGATCGCCGAGAGGATGGACTTGACGCGGACGGTCTTGATCTGAGGCGCGTAGATGAGGTCGACAGGCGAACTTGCGCTCCAATCGTTGTAGTCCGAGGGGTAATCCAATTCGATGATGTGTCCCCTGAGGCTGATGACATCGTACTGATCCTCGCCGTGCGTGAACGAAATGACCGTGACACCGCTGACGGATTTGGATGTGGATTTCCCGTTGGAGAGGATGGTGGATATCCTGCGGGCAGCGTTCGCCTTCTCTGTGATTATAAGTTTCCTCATCGCACCGCTTATCTCAGTTGCTTATATTTATAATTATAAAGAATAAAAGTAACAGGGAGCACATCCCGTAGTCCCGGGGACTCCCCTATCGTTATAAGTCCCGTAGGCGATGCACGTGCATGGATCTCCTTGGGGCACTCGAGTCCGCCGTGCGTTCATCCACCGAAGGCAGGGACGTGGCCGTGGCATTCTCCGGGGGATTGGACAGCGGGACGGTGGCTGTCCTCGCTTCGCGGTATGCGGGATCGGTCAGGCTTTATACGGTCGGGGCGGAGGACTCCTACGACGTGAAGGCATCCAAGGAGATGGCGGAAGGCCTGGGATTGGAATGGGAACATATACTGCTCGATGAAACGGCGCTATCGGATACGATCCGCGAATCCGTCCGGATCACCGGGACGAAGGACCCGGTGACGCTGTCTTTCGAGGTCCCCCTCACAATGATACTGTCGCGCGTGAAGGAGAGGTATGTGATCGGAGGACAGGGCGCAGACGAGCTGTTCTGCGGATACTCCAAATATCTGGATCTCCCGGAGGCGGAACTGAAGGCCGCAGTGGCAAGGGACACGGCGACATTGGAATCCGTCACGCTGCCGCATGAGAAGGCGGTCGCGGACCATTACGGGAAGGAGGTCCTGTATCCTTTCCTGAGCGGACCGGTGAAGGAGGCCGTCGCCGGATTGTCGTACGATGACCTCAGGCCGATGGGGGACGACAGGAAACGCCCCCTGAGGGCGGCCGCGGAGAAGCTTGGACACCCCGAGATAGCATCCAAGCCGAAGAAGGCCGCACAGTACGGTTCAGGTTCGATGAACATGATGAAACGTCTTTCTAAGTCCAAGGGCATGTCCCTTTCGGAGTGGATAGACTCCCTGTCGGAGGGATCATGAAAGGAGGAGAGTGGCTGACGGGACTCGACGAGAAGCGCATCGTCCCCGGCCTCAGGAACATAACCGAACTGCTGTCCCGTCTGGGGGATCCGCAGAAGGATTACAGGACCATACACGTGGCGGGTTCCGACGGGAAGGGATCGGTCTGCGAGATGGTGTACTCCTCCCTCCGCTGCTCCGGGATCAGGGCGGGGAAGTTCTCCTCGCCGTACATAGAGGACAGGAACGAGAGCATCTCCGTCGACGGCGAACCGATTTCCGATGAGGATCTAGATTCCGTCCTGACCGAGGTGCGCGGGAAGGCAGAGGCCATGGGCCCGGACTATCCGTGCACGTTCTTCGAGGTACTGACAGCCGCGGCATACCTGTGGTTCTCGAGATGCGGCGTGGAATACGCCGTGATAGAGACGGGCATGGGAGGCACGCTCGATGCCACGAATGTGATAGTGCCAGATGTTGCCGTTATAACCAATGTGAGCATGGAACATACAAGGTTCCTCGGCAGCACCCTGAGGGAGATAGCGTCCCACAAGTCGGGCATAATCAAGGCAGGCATCCCGACGGTCACGTCGGCCAAGGGGGAGGCGTTGGAGGTCATCCGCGCCCGCGCTTCGGAACTGGGTTCCGATCTGACCGTAGTAGAACCGGCCGAACAGAGGTCCATGGACGTCTACGGTTCCGATGTGATCTACAAGGGAGAGGGCTACCGCATAGGGATCCCCGGATCATACCAGTGCGAGAACATGGCGCTGGCGGTGGAGGCACTCAGAAGACTGCCGATCGCCGACGCCGTGGAGGGTCACATACGCGAAGGGCTCAGGGAAGCCAGATTATCGGGCAGGATGGAGAAGATCCTCAAGGTGCCGATGGTCATCGACGGCACCCATACGGTCGCCGGGATGACCGCGCTTTGCAGGGACATGAAGGAACTGTACGACAAGGTGCTGGTGGTCACGGGCATGCTCAGCGACAAGAACATCGAGGGCATGATGTCGCTGCTGTCAGGGATATCCGACGGCATGATTGTCACCGCGCCGGATTCGGAGCGTGCGCTCCCGGCGGACGAGCTGGGTAAGGTGGCATCGAAGTATCTGGACGAGGTCGTCGTCATCGGTGACGAGAGATCCGCATTGGATTATGCGATGGAGACCGCCAACGTAAGGACAATATTGGTGACAGGTTCATTCAGGATGGTGGAGGGTGCCAAGAGATGGCTGAGAACAAGGTCTGCGCGATATTGGATCTGATGGCCAAGGAGTACAACAAGGGCTGTTATCCGGGAAGGAACTCCGAGGGACTCAACCCGGAATGGCCCCCGGACCCGTTCCATGTGCTGATAGCGACGATACTGTCCCAGCGCACCAAGGACGACAACACCCGCAAGGCATCCGACAATCTCTTCCACAAGTACGATTCGATCGAGGCCATAGCCGATGCCGATATGGATGACGTGGCGCAGCTGATCCGTCCCGCGGGGTTCCCCGCACAGAAGGCGAAGGGGATCGTGGAATGCTGCAGGAGGCTCCGCGACGAGTACGGTTCACAGGTGCCTTCGGAGACCGAGGAACTTCTCAAGCTGCCGATGGTCGGCAGGAAGACGGCCGCCTGCGTCAGGTCCTACGCGATGAACCTCCCGTCCGTCTGCGTGGACACCCATGTCCACAGGATATCCAACCTCATGGGGCTGGTGGACACCAAGGATCCGGAGGAGACCGAGTACGCGCTGATGGCCATAACGCCCGAGGAGAGATGGAACGACATCAACCGTTACATCGTGAGGCACGGCCAGGTGATCTGCATACCCAACCACATGAGATGCCAGAGATGCATGGTCACCGATTTCTGCAGGTATTATTCGGAGCATCACAGTGATGACTGAGATCGAAGCCGTGACGGAGTGGCTGTTCGGCCTGACCAGGTTCGGTGTCAAGAACGGCCTGGAGAACATCCGCGAACTGCTCCGCCGTCTAGGGGATCCGCAGACGTC
>JAEEGK010024660.1_pt1 | contig 12439 bp, 10 predicted proteins | sample 8958771 | NCBI WGS metagenome assembly JAEEGK01 (sample SAMN16246547, study PRJNA631951) | gut metagenome | biome: gut microbiome; feature: rumen; material: SC-attached | host: Bos | place: Iran: Karaj | collected 2018-10 | reverse complement strand
AGGTGATTGTGGCGAGTGCCGAACATCTGAGGACCGAAGGCAACATAGGCATCGCGTTCACCTACAACGAGCCACTCATCGGATACGAATTCGTCCGTGACACGGCGCGTCTGTCCCATGAACACGGACTCTTAAACGTGCTTGTTACTAACGGGACGGCGAGCACACGCGTACTCGGAGAGATCGCACCCTATATCGATGCAATGAACATCGACTTGAAAGCTTTTTCGCAGAGGTTTTACAAGGATCTTATAAAGGGTGACCTTGAGATGGTAAAAGCCTTTATCGAAGGAGCGCTTGGGACCTGTCATGTAGAGCTTACAACGCTTATAATCCCCGGCGAAAACGATTCCCCTGAAGAGATGAGGGAGCTCGCCTCGTGGGTGGCGGACCTCGAAAAGAAGGCAGGAAAAACGATACCGCTTCATGTGACAAGATTCTTCCCGAGATTTCACATGACCGACAGAGCCGCTACGCCCGTGAAAAAGGTGATCGAGCTCGCAGAGGTTGCCGGGGAGTATCTGAGTAAGGTTTATACAGGAAATATATAAGGGAAAGGAGCGTCTTTATGTCTATAGTAGGAGCTTTTATGGTACCGCACCCTCCGATGATCGTTCCGGCAGTCGGCCGTGGGAGCGAGAAGCAGGTTGAAAAAACAACGAGGGCGTATGAGAAGGTTGCGAAGAAAATCGCAGAACTGAAGCCCGATACGATCGTGATCTCAAGCCCACATTCCATTCTCTACTCTGATTATTTCCACATTTCTCCCGGAACGGGCGCTAAGGGCTCTTTTGCGCAGTTCGGTGCGTCCGGGGTCAGCTTTGAAGTTGAATATGACACCGAATTTGTGAACCGTCTGACGGGTCATGCAGCAGAGACAGGTTTCCCGGCAGGTTGCCTTGGAGAGAAGAGCAAAGAGCTCGACCACGGGACGATGGTCCCTCTCTGGTTCATCGAGAAAGAATACACGGATTTCAAGCTGGTCAGGACAGGCCTTTCGGGATTTGATCTCTTAAAGCATTATGAATACGGACAGATGATAAAGAGAGTTGCTGACGAACTCGGAAAGCGCGTCGTGTTCGTGGCGAGCGGCGACCTTTCACATAAGCTGCAGGATTACGGACCTTACGGGTTTGCACCCGAAGGACCGGAGTACGATAAACGGATCATGGAGACCATGGGCAGCGGCCGTTTCGGTGAACTCTTTGACTACAGCGAGACATTCTGCGACAAGGCGGCCGAGTGCGGTCACAGATCGTTCGTGATCATGGCGGGGGCGCTTGACGGACAGAGCCTCGAGATCGAAAAGCTGTCTCACGAGGATGTAACCGGTGTCGGCTATGGAATCTGCACGTTCATTCCGAACGGGGAAGACAAAAAACGTCATTTCCTCGCGAAAGAAATACAGAAGGTTGACGCGGAGCTTAAAAAGAAGAAAGAAGCTTCTGACGCATATGTACGGCTTGCCCGTGAATCCGCAGAATACTTTGTGGAAAACGGAAGAATGATGAAGGTTCCCGACTGGGTTCCCGATGAACTCAGAGGTAGCAGAGCCGGAGCGTTCGTTTCGATACACAAGTTCGGCAGACTCAGAGGCTGTGTCGGAACATTCCTTCCCACAACTGACAGTCTGGCGCAGGAGATAGTGCGAAATGCCGTGAGTGCCGTGTCGGAGGACAATCGCTTTGATCCGGTTGAAGAGGAAGAGCTTCCTTGGCTTGATATAAACGTTGATGTCCTCTCTGAACCGGAGCAGATCAGTTCCGAGGAGCAGCTTGATGTTAAAAAGTACGGTGTGATCGTCGAGTGCGGCAGGAGGCGAGGGCTCTTGCTTCCGGACCTTGACGGTGTCGATACCGTAGAGCAGCAGATCTCAATCGCCATGAGAAAGGGCGGGATCGCACCGGGCAGCAGCATCAACCTCTATAGGTTTGAGGTGAAGAGACATTATTAACCTGACAGATAAGTATGCTCTGAACCGGGAAAGAATTGTAACGGCGGCAAAAAACGTCGTAAAAGAAGGAAAAATAATGGACACATTTTCATACATTACATTAAGAGAAAAGCCGCAGTTAAAAGACTCCGCGGCAGAGTGGTTTCATGATCATTGGGGTGTGCCGAAGGAAGCCTATCTGGAATGCATGGATGCATACTTAAGCCGAGAAACCGAATACGGCTGGTACCTTTGCCTGGATGATGATTCAATAGTCGGAGGACTCGGCGTTATCGAGAATGATTTCCACGACAGAAAAGACCTGAAGCCAAACGTTTGCGCGGTCTGGACAGATGAAGAGTACCGTGGTCGAGGGATCGCGGGAAAGCTGCTTGATCTGGTGGTTGAGGACATGCGTTCAAAAGGCATAACTCCGCTTTATCTGGTTTCCGACCATGTCGGGTTTTATGAGAGATACGGTTGGGAGTTTCTGTGTATGGCACAGGGAGATGATGAGCCGGAGATGACAAGGGTGTATATGCATAAGTAAATGCGCTGAGCTTTTTCTGTTCTACAATAGGAAGCGGATATAAAAAGGTGGCTGAAACAAGCGCCTTTTAATTCAGAGAGAGATAAAAAGTTGTAGAAATATCATGTGTAGATTTAAGGGATAAAGTATGTTCAAGAAATACTACGAAAAGCTTTTAAAACAGTTGTCAGTTGACTATAACTGCAAACCGTCGGATTTTAAGGAAGCACAGAATGTCATCACGGTTCCGGCACTTAACGAGGGACGAAGGAGTTACAGCCCCGGCATACCGTTTCTCGAAATGGTGACATGCGGAGAAAACGCTGTTTTTATGGCGGACGAGACTCTCCATGATTTCCTGCGCGGATTGATCAAAGATACGGAAGGACATCACCTGTTTGAGCATGAGACTCTTCCGAAACTCGATGAAGAGCTCAAACGCTACGGCTATCAGATGAATCCGACGCATCACATGTTCTTGCCTTGCCGAAACGTAAGTGTGGAAGAGCGGTTCGTAGTGAAGTGGTTTTATGACGATGAGATCATACCCTTCTACGGGGATCCAAGGTTCCCCAACGCGATAGCATATCCTGCGCCTTGTCCGGTACGCCCCGACAGGATCGCGGTTGTTGCACTCGACGGGGACACCATCATGGGTATGGCAGGATGCTCGGAGGATGCTCCGCATTGGCAGCAGATCGGAATCGATGTCCTGCCTGAATACCGTTCGGGGGGGATAGGTTCCCATCTTGTTACTCTCTTAAAGAACAAGATTATCGATATGGGCGATGTTCCTTTCTACGGGACCGGATCGGCAAATGTCCACTCTCAGAACATAGCCATTAAGAGTGGCTTTAAGCCTGCATGGGTGGAGACCGAAGCTGTAAAGATAGAATAAAAGGAGTCGATACGGTAGAGCAGCAGATCTCGATCGCCATGAGAAAAGGCGGGATCACACCGGGCAGCAGCATCAATCTTTACCGGTTCGAGGTGAAGAGGCATTACTGAGATCAGCGTGACATTAAATGAACAGTCCCTGTGCAATAAACAAGGAGCGGAAATCAGTCACAAAGATTACGGTATAGAAGTATATACGCCGGAATAGCAAAGCTTAAATGGTCGGAGCTTTTTTCCGGTATCGGAGTAGTCGGAGGTGTTTTATGGGAAAAGCAAAGGTTTACTTTACGGATTTCAGAACAGTACTTGGGGTCAGTCTTACGAAGAAGCTTCAGAAGCTCATCAGGATGGCAGGTATAGGAGAGATTGCGATGGACGGCAAGTTTGTTGCGATCAAGATGCACTTCGGTGAGCTCGGGAATCTCGCATACCTGCGTCCTAACTATGCAAAAGCGGTTGCTGACATCGTTAAGGAGCAGGGCGGGCTCCCTTTCCTTACGGATTGCAACACGCTGTATCCCGGAAGCCGCAAGCATGCGCTTGAGCACATGGACTGTGCCAATATCAACGGCTTTAATACCGTGACGACGGGCTGCCAGATCATCATTGCCGACGGACTGCGAGGAACCGATGACATCCTCGTGCCCGTTCCGAACGGAGAGTACTGCAAGGAAGCGTACATCGGACGTGCTGTGATGGACGCCGATATCGTGATCTCGCTCAATCACTTTAAAGGACACGAGCAGGCGGGCTTCGGCGGTGCGATCAAAAACATCGGCATGGGCTGCGGAAGCCGTGCAGGTAAGATGCAGCAGCACAACAGCGGTCATCCGCATGTTATAGAAGAACGATGCAAGGGCTGTCGCCGCTGCGCTAAAGAGTGCGGCTCGGATGCGATCAGCTATGAGGGCAAAAAAGCATGGATCGATCCCTCTAAGTGTAAAGGCTGCGGTCGCTGTATCGGAGCATGCGCTTTTGATGCGATACAGAACGACAACTGGAACGCCCCCGCGCTTCTCGGAATGAAGATGGCTGAGTACACGGCAGCGGTCATCAGCGGAAGACCGAACTTCCATATCAGCCTTATCACCGACGTTTCACCGAACTGTGATTGTCACGGTGAGAACGACGCGCCGATCATTCCCGATATCGGAATGCTCGCATCGTTTGACCCTGTGGCTCTCGATCAGGCATGCGTAGACCTTTGCCAGAAGGCGACTCCCGTCCGCAACAGCCAGCTCGGCGACAACATGGCGGACGAGCATTTCCATGATCACGGTAATGTATGGCAGAACAGCAATCCTAACACCTCATGGAAAGAAACCCTTGAACATGCCGAAAAGATCGGAATCGGGACACGTGATTATGAGCTTGTTGTGATGCACTGATTGTTTTGAATTATTGAAGGAGCTTGTCTGCAGTCGGATGGGCTCCTTTGCTTATAAGATGGCGGATTTTGTGATAATCGGTTCGAAATGATAATGAGTGAAAACCTAAAGACTTGATATTATATCGCTAAAGCGATATAATATATGCCGAAAGGGGTGACTTCTATGATCGTTTATCATGGTTCGGATCACATTGTTGAAAAGCCGGTTTACAATGGCAGTAAAAGGACAAATGATTACGGATACGGGTTTTATACGACACAAGATATTGAACTTGCAAGGGAATGGGCATGCGGCGAGAATCGTGACGGGTTTGTAAATGCTTATGAATTGGACGATTCTAAATTATCGATCCTAAGACTGAATTCGCCGGATTATAATATTCTCAATTGGCTTGCGGTTCTGACAAAACACAGGAGTTTTTGGCAAAACGGAAGCATATCCGAAGAAGCGAAAAGGTATCTTCAAGAAAATTTTGCTGTTGATCTGTCTCCTTATGATCTGATAATCGGCTATCGTGCTGATGATTCATATTTTTCATTCGCCCAGGATTTCGTAGCCGGAACGATCTCTCTTACAAAGCTCTCGGAAGCGATGAGACTCGGTAAACTTGGCGAGCAGATTGTTCTTAAGAGTGAGCGCGCGTTTGCTCATATCAGGTTTCTTTCAGCCGAAGAGGTTTCAGCTAAAGTGTATTATGATAAAAAAGCCGGGCGTGATAAAGAAGCAAGGCTTGCATACAGAGAGAGCAAGAAATCTTCGGACGGTGTAAATGGTCTTTATATGCTCGACATCATGAGAGAGGGGATGAAAAACAATGATCCACGCATACGATGAAGAATATGTTGCCCTTGCACAGAGGGTCCTTGGTGATGCTGTGGACTTTGCAGTGGGAACCCTGGGGGTTGATGCTGACATGTTCGGTAAAGCGTTCTTGGTTTCGGACAGTTCAAACCAGGTAGCGCACGGAAATCCCAAATATGTAGCAGGAATGAACGGTTGCGAACTGGCAAGAAAAGTTCTTACGGAAACAGGCGTCTCTTTTACAGACAAAGATGATGTCATGTATATAGATAAAAGCCCTGAGTTTTGGGCAGGATGGGCGCTTGCCTTTTATCAGTGGTACAGTGGAAAATCCTTTTCGGAAATACTGAGAGTGGTTCCTCTTGGTAAAATTATAAATATGTATACTCCCTACCACGAAATGGATATCATGAGCTTTGTCGATCGAATGCAGGAGACTATCGAAGCATCCCGTTCCAAAACGAAACTGCGTATGAAACGCGAATACTGTGGTATTTCACAATCGGAGCTGGCTCGCAGATCCGGAGTACCGCTCAGGCAGATCCAATTGTTTGAACAGAGGCAGCGGGATATCAATAAGGCAGCGGCTGAAACTCTTTTACGTTTGTCACGGTCACTTTACTGTGGGATGGAAGATTTGATGGAAATCTGAAAAACTCTTCGTTAGGGAACGGTCAAATAATAAAAATATGGGTCATGAATATATCAAAGGGGAGAACCTATTGATAAATGATACATTATACTTTTGTAGGTTCTTCAAAACAAAGCGAACTATAGTGAAACGTGATTGAACCGAACTTGAAGTTGACTTTGAAGTTATATTGAAGTAAAATTCAATTACTTCAAAGAAGGAGGCATTTAAAATGTATCTGGAAGAAATAATCGGTGAAGTCAAGCTGGAAAACAATACCATAGAGTGTAAGAGCCTTCTGAATCGAGATGATGTTGTCGGATGGCTCAAAACAATTGCCGGCTTTGCTAATGCGGATGGCGGCGATTTTTATATCGGTGTAGAGGATAAAACTAATAAATTGATAGGGTTTAACAGAAGAGAAGCCGATAACGAACGAAATTATTTCAATAATCAGGTGAATGAACATTTGACGCCAAGACCTAAAACAATAGTCACGTTCCTTGCATATAAAATCAGAAATACAGAGCGGTATGTCATAAAATTAAGTGTTTCGGAATCGCCGGTAAAACCGGTGATCTTAAAATACAATAATATTCCTTCTATCTTTATGAGACGGGACGGATTTACAAATGGCGCTACCTATGAAGAAATCATAGAGATGAGTATTAAGAGCAAAGGTGAGCAGTTTGATGTCCAGGTATCTGACAGAAAGTATAATTTTAATGAGTTTACGGAGCTTAATGCTTTTCACAAAGAACATAATAAGGGTAAGGATTTAAAAGAAAAAGCCCTTAAATCAATGGGATTCATGAATGAAGAGGGTTTTTTGTTAAATGGTGCTGTGCTTTTTCGGGATGGTTATGACGGAAAAAAGACAGAGGTGTTGTGCTCGGTTTATCCGGGCTTTAACAAGGGAAGCGGCTTGATCGTAACATCCAACCGTTTTAACGGGAATATTCCCAAAACTATTGATTATGTCCTCAGTTTTGTAAAACAGAGGATGAATCACTCTTTGATAAAACAAAGTGAAGGAAGAATAAACATAGATGCTTTTCCAGAAAGAGCTTTGTTTGAGGGTATTGTAAATGCTGTCGCTCACAGAGATTATTATCTGGATGGAACACAGATTCAGGTTGAAATGTTCAAAGACAGACTTGAAATATCATCCCCCGGCGGCTTTTATCGGGGAGAAAAATTCGGAAAGACATATGATTTATCCGGGATTATTTCTAAACGGAGGAATGTACTGATTTCAGATATCCTGGTGGCATGTAATGTAATGGAGGCATCCGGAAGCGGATTTGATAAGATAACCGAGGAATATGCGGCTGCAGACGAAAGACACAAGCCATATATTTATGCGACATCAGATCATTTTACATTGGTTCTTCCGGATATGACATATGCAGAAGGCATAGAAGATGAAAAATTACCCGTTCTTTCTTATGCTCCGATTTTAAATGGCACTGAGCATGATGAGAAGGTATTATCGTATTGTTATTATAATGCACGTAAAGCGTCCGAAATAGCTGAAATTTTGGGAATCAGTGACTCTACATATCTTAGGAAACAGATATTGGAAAACCTTGAGAAAAATGGGTATTTAATAAAGAGCAAATATTCCAGAGCTTCTTTTTATAAAACGAATCCGGATATGGTTCTCTTGGAATAGCCTGAGGCATGAATTAGACTGATCGTAACAAGGTTGAGGATATCAGAGAAAAAACCGGTTTCTCGCCTCAAATGTTCAACCAGTACAGGAAAAGGCTCGTTGAGAAGGGAGTTGTCAGTAGCAACACTCGAGGATGTATGGATTTCGCTTTGCCGAGGTTTAAGGAGTTCGTAATGGAAAACTCGTGATTGTTTTCTGTCGGGAAAGGTGATATCATATCAAACAATTAAAAGAAAGGCACGCTTCGGCGTTAGGGTATCGGAATGATAAACAGATAATTTGATTTGGTGAATGCAAGCAAGAGTTTATGGCCTTAGGGGCCCTGTTTGTGTATGCCGAATCGGATTATCGTATTCATTTTGAGACCACCGGGAGCCCCGGGGCTGTGCGCGTTTCGGCATATCAGGTTTTCATTTGTGCGATCAATCTGCTTTCGGCTACACCGGAAGCAGTTTCTTTTTATTTCGGAGGTGGTAAAACATGGCACAGATACAGGTGACAAACCTGACATTTGCATATGACGGAAGTGCGGATGACGTCCTTAAGGACGTGACATTTAATATTGATACTGATTGGAAGCTTGGTCTGATCGGGAGAAACGGAAAAGGGAAGACAACACTCCTTAATCTGTTTATGGGAAAGTACGAGTATCAGGGAAGCATTACAACGAGTACCCGGTTTGATTATTTCCCTTACAGGGTTACCGAACGGGACAACTTGAGAACCGCATCGGAACTCATCGAAGCGTGGAAGCCGACTGTCGAAAGCTGGCAGGTCATGGTACAGATGAATGAGCTTAAGATGGACCCCGAATGCTTATACAGGCCGTTCGGGACCTTAAGCTACGGTGAGCGGACGAGAGTAATGCTGGCTGTTTTGTTTGCCGATGAGAACGAGTTCCTTCTGATCGACGAACCGACAAATCATCTTGACGGTGCGGCTCGGGACATCGTAAAGGAGTACCTTGCAACAAAGAAGGGATTTATTCTCGTATCGCATGACAGAGATCTTCTTGACGGAGTCTGCGATCACGTTCTTGTACTGAACCGTGCGAGCATAGAAGTTCAGACTGGCAATTTCTCAACATGGTGGGATAATAAGGAAAAGACTGACGCGTTTAGGCAGTCCGAGAATGAAAAGCATCTCAAAGAGATCGGAAAGTTAAAGAGCGCAGCGGACAGAACCGGCAGGTGGGCTGAAAAAAGCGAAGGCACCAAGATAGGATTTGATCCCGTTAAAGAGCATGACAGAAGTATCGCTACAAGGTCCTTCATCGGCGCAAAAACCAAGAAGATGCAGGCCAGGGTTAAAGCCGTGGAGAAGCGTATCGACAGGGAGATCACAGAGAAAGAGGGCTTACTGCAGGATATCGAGCGTGTGAACGACCTTAAGCTGCAGCCCCTTCGCTACCATAAAGAGATTCTGGTGAATGCAAGCGATCTGTCTCTGAGGTACGCGGATTCGGAAAGAGAGCTTTTTCGAGGTTTAAGATTTCAGGTAAAGCGTGGCGAGAGAGTAGTTCTTTCGGGTGCTAACGGATGCGGTAAATCAAGTGTCCTAAAAGCAATACTCGGAAAAATAAAGCCGTCGGAGTATGAGTGTGCAAAGGAGCTTATAGTTGAAGGCAATCTGGATGTCGCATCAGGACTGGTCGTATCCTATGTCAATCAGGACACATCTTTCCTTCACGGTACCCTCCGCGAGTTCTGTATAAAAAGAGGCCTTGAAGAAAGCCTGTTCCTTGCGGTTCTGCGTCAGCTCGATATGCAGAGGGAACAGTTCGTCAAGAACATGGAGGATTTTTCCGAAGGACAGAAAAAGAAGGTGCTGATTGCCGCAAGTCTGATCACTCCGGCACACCTTTACATCTGGGACGAGCCACTTAATTACATAGACGTATTTTCACGGATGCAGATCGAAAAGCTTATCTCCGAGTTTGAACCGACCATGTTGCTCGTAGAGCATGATGTGAGTTTCCGTAAGAAAGTGGCAACAAATGTGGTCGTTCTATAGGTTTCTGCACCCCGGAAGCAGTTTGAAACTCTAAAAACGAAGAAATATGTTCAGGAAAGATTTGACATCTGAAACACGCTGACTTAAAATAAATACAAATAAACACGAACAAATAAAATAAATACAAATAAATAAGAATAAACAACTATTATTGCAATAAATAAGGAGTATGTCATGTCACAAGGGAATCCGTTTATCCTGTCATCAGGGAAAATACCGACTCTCTACATTGATCGCCTGTTTCAAAAAAGTAGAATAATAGATGATTTTACCGATGTAATTCCGTCAAACCAGATTTATATGCTGACCGGGATCCGAGGCTCGGGAAAAACGGTCATGATGACGGATATTGAGAAAACGCTTGAAGCGACAGGTGATTTCATTGTCTTGAATCTCAGTATAGACGGCAATCTGATCGAACAATGGGCGAGTGAGCTTTATGAGCATCCATTGGTGAAAGCTAAATTCCTTAGTGTAAAGCTGGATCTGTCATTGCTTGGGATCGGTGTCTCTATTGAGAAATCGGAGCCGGTATCAGACATAAAAGTTGCGCTTGATAAAATGCTCTCGGTTGTTAAGAAGATGAAGAAAAAAGTACTCATCGCAATTGATGAGGCGATCAACAATGAAGAGATGCGAAAGTTCGGAAGCCTGTTCTCGATCTTTTTAAGGACTGACCGGCCGGTATTCTTGTTGATGACAGGCCTGCCACAGAATATATATAACGTGATCAACTCTAAGACATTGACATTTTTCACAAGAGCACCTCGAATTGTACTTGAACCGATCAATTACACAATGATCAGGAACTCTTATAAGAAAGTTTTTAGAATAAGCGACGAAGAAAGTGAAAAGATGGCGATACTCACGAAGGGATATTCATTTGGTTTTCAGCTCCTCGGATATCTGTTCTGGGAACGGAGAAACCGGACTCCCGATGCCGAAATCGAAGAAGTGATCGAAGAATATGATGCAAGACTGGCAGAAGGGGCATATGACAAAATATGGAATGACCTGTCGGAAAATGATGTTGTGATCTGCAAAGCGATGTCAGAGACTGATAGCAAAAAAGTGGAGGATATCAGAGAGAAAACCAACTTCTCACCTCAGATGTTTAACCAGTACAGAAAGAGGTTGGCTGAGAAAGGGGTCATCAATACCAACAATAGAGGCTGCATGGAGTTCTCTTTGCCGAGGTTTAGGGAATTTGTCATGGAAAATGTATGATAAAGTGACCTTTTTACAAATGGAGGAACTATAGATATCCGCGTACTCGATAGCAGTATCGATTTCTATCGGTTCAAGGGTAAGAAGCATTATTGAAGGGAGAAAATTATCTATGAAGTGGATCAGCAGAGTATTATTGTTGCTTTTATACAGCGTTCCTTACGCATTTTTGGCTATATACGGTGACGCACAATGGAGATCTTTATGGTTATACCTTCCGATGATCGTTGGCTTCACCGTGCTGGCGATAATCGCACATGTGACTAAAAATGAAGTCATTGTAATAGTAGGTAACGTGCTTAGTGTTATTTCTTCATATACTGCATTGGCTGTTTCGGGTATCGGAGCTATGAGCTGGTATTTTAAGCCCGTGACTACGCATATTTTGATAGGACTATTGTCTGCTGTTGCGATGGGTGCGCAATTTCCGACAGCTATCGTAAGAATCAATAAACGAAGAACCATGAGAAAACGCACCCCACTCAATCCGAGACCGAATCCGTATGCTAAGGAAATGGAAAAAACACTATACCTGAATTCTGTTCCGGGGATGGTAAAGAGCATCTTGAATGCTGAGAATGAAGAAGGCGGCCGAACGGTGTATAAAAAAGGAGAAGAGTGGTAGTTTGTATCTCGTATTATTCTAAGGTTTACATTATGAAAACATTAATTATTCCTGATGTGCACCTTAAACCCTGGGTCTTCGAAAGGGCGGAAATGCTCATGAAAGCCGGCAAAGCAGAACGTGCGGTATGCCTGATGGATATTCCCGATGACTGGGGGAAGGGTTTTCAATCAGATATTTATGAGGAAACCTTTGATCGTGCGATAGCTTTTGCAAAGGCTTATCCCGATACTCTTTGGTGTTACGGAAATCACGATCTGAGTTATGTTTGGCAGATGCAGGAGACAGGATATTCTCCGCATATGCGTTATGTAGTCATGTCAAAACTTGATGCGTTGAAAAACGCTCTTCCGGACGAGTCACGGATTGCAATTATCCATAGGATTGATAATGTATTGTTCTCGCACGGCGGTCTTAGCAGGGAATACGTGTTATGGGCACATAAGGACCTGATAGATGCTGACACAGACGAGCTTTTGGAGGCTATCAACGGGGCATCTGTCGATTACCTTTGGGATGATATTTCGCCCTTATGGGTCAGGCCGCAATATGATAAAGCAACAATCTACCGAAAGGATAGATTCACCCAAGTAGTCGGTCACACTCCGGTAGAAAACATATTTAAAGAAAATGGCATTATTTCAACAGATGTCTTTTCGACATATCGGGACGGACGTCAGATAGGTGAATCGGCTATGGCAGTCGTTGACACGGAAA
>JAEEGK010024659.1_pt1 | contig 12439 bp, 15 predicted proteins | sample 8958771 | NCBI WGS metagenome assembly JAEEGK01 (sample SAMN16246547, study PRJNA631951) | gut metagenome | biome: gut microbiome; feature: rumen; material: SC-attached | host: Bos | place: Iran: Karaj | collected 2018-10 | reverse complement strand
CATTTGTTGACTACCAATAACAATCGTTATGCCCAACGAGCAATTGATGCTTTGATGTGTGTCATTGAAACGTTGTTGCCAAGCGATAAAGAGGATTATCCACATCATGCCGATGAAGCTATAGAGGTGCTGATGTCTCTGGTCAGAAGGGTAAAGTATAAGAAAAAAGAAGCAACAGAACTAATCTGGAATATTCTGACGTCTGAGTATGGATATCGCACGAAGTTGGTATGCATAAGTGCTGCTAAAGAGCAGGCATTCTTCCCTATTAGCGATGCAGAGAAGATTGCCTGTTTGTGCAAGGATTTGCTCCCATTAACCAAAGATGGTTGGCGTGAGAACTGTTGCCAGTTGGGCTTGTTTTACGCCTCTAAGTTCCAAGGACAGGCAAAGCCATATGTTATCTTCTTTTATGATGCGTTGGGTGAAATGGAAATGGGGTATTTGAAAGACCCCGCGACAGATCCAAATAATATTGCTATACCGCTGATGAACGAAGATCACCTTGAAAAAGCAATGGCTTTTTATCAAGAAGGAGGGTTGATAGAAAAGAGGAATAAGGCAGAACAGGTTTTCCGAGAAAACGAGAAAAAGGTGGTGATATCGCATTTCAAAATTGAGAAGAAAACAGATGAACAGGTGGTAAAGTATTTCGAGAACTTGGTGAAAGAACTACTTGAAGGTAAACTGAGTTGGCTACTGGTGAATCTTTCCTGTTCTGTGAGATTTCTTTTTCCCACCTACGAACAAATACGCGAGCGGATGCCAGATAGAGAAACCTCCATGGAAGATCTTGGATTTGTAAACAAGGTTGTGGATATCAACGGAAACAGCAGGAAGGCGGGTGATGACTTTGAACTGCATCAGAAGTATGATATATGGTTGATGAATATCGTAAGGAATACTGTTATAAAAGTGATACTTACAGCCGTCAAGACAAAGCAACTGACTTATGGAAAGCTGAAGAAATGGTTTTTAAAGAACACTTGCTTTGGGCTACCGATAGAGTATCCACGTTCTAACCAGGTGGTGACAGTTTCTTGGTATTCGCAAATAGATTACGGTATTGAGGCCCTTATAAAGCAGTATAATCGATTCTTACAAGGAAAACCAACTGATTGGCGCATACCAGTCGATGTGCTCTCAATACGCTTTGAGGGTATATTAAGAGACATGGTAGGTAATTATGGTGGGCATGTAACGAAAGTGGGGCGTGACAACAGCTTATCGCAAGCTTTGCTTGATTCATTGCTTCGTGAACCATGCCTACGTGAGATATTCAGAGAAGATGACATAGAGTTCTTTGAATATGTATTTACCGCTAAAGGGCGTAATATCAGGAACGATGTAGCTCATGCTTTCTATATTCCACAGGATTATGGAATGATACAGGCTACGTTGGTATTCTTGTGTATTTTGCGGTTGACGATGTTTAGGCCCAAAGAAACAAGCAATACGAACGATGGTAAATATGAGAAATAAACAAACCACAATTCAAATAAGAAGAGTTGTGGAATATAGTGAGTTTTTTGTTGGGGAATCACCCATTGATATCTGCTCAACATTAAAACTCTTTAATCGTAATCTATTGGTTCGGATGGGAGTTGTGCTGAGTCTCCATTATGGGAATCTGTGTGTTCCGGATAATGAAAATACATTATTTTCAGAGAGTAGTAAAAAGCATGTCCCATATCTCAACAAGCTTTTCAGAGCATATTATAAGAGGATAGGGTTAAACGAGGGACAAAAGGTTCAAATCTTAACATATAGAACAAGCCTCGAACTATGGAGACGGATATTTTCAATCCATCCAGACGAGTTTTTTAATAAAATTTCAGAATCGGATATAGAGTTATTACTCTTTAAAGTTATCCTTTCAATAAATGAAAAACTAGTAAGCTTTAACGAGAGGACGGAACTCTATAAACTTGATGAACTCGTATTTCTGAACGGTTTTTTGACAAATGACAGCAATAATTATGATATTCAATCTGTTTTACAGCCGCAGATGTACTATTTCCAGCAACTTATCAAATTCATTCCAACAAATGAAGTGATGTCAAAGGCTTCAGAGAAACTATTGCATGAGTGGTGTATTGAAAGTTGGCAACAGTACTATACAACAATAATTATCATAGCTCATCAGACTGATAAATACTATAAGGACAGGGCAAGTGGCGTGCCGATTATTACACCGAAATGGTTGGAAGAGAATATGGATAGTGGATTTTTGTCACCATCTCTCATGGAACATCTATACATAGATGAGGATGAATTCATTCCCTATAATGAGGAATCTGCTGAAAAAAAAGAATGGAATGTCGATTATAGACGATTCCGTTCTAAGCCCTTTGTAAAGCTGAAAAATGGTTCGGGGTTTGTGGTGATTAACAACCAACTTTTATGTGAGCGTTTATTCAATAGTTTGTACTTTGATTTTCTACCCCTGATTAATGGGAAAAGAAGCAGTTGTGGCTTCTTTGACTACAATAAAGACTTCATTGAGAAAATTTTATTCCGGAATACGTTCTTTAAATGTCTTCCAACGAACTGCTATACATTCCCTAGACAAACTGAGGATAGACAGGAAGATACTCATGAACCGGATTTTTATTGTCGAACCAAACGAGGTGAATTGATAATAGTGGAGTGTAAAGCCATAAAAATGAACGGAGAATGCAGGGATGATGGTGACTATAAAAGACTTCTTGAAGAGTTGCATGAGAAGATAGTGCTAAAGACGCGTAATATTGATCCCAAACGAAAGAAGCATAAGGGCAATCCTGAGCCTATAGGAGTGGGCCAGCTGATTCACCATATTGACTCTATTGATGCAGACACCTTTCAATGGGATGCAAATATTCCTGATGATGTCGCTTATTATCCTTTACTGGTGTTTGAGGATGTTAAGTTGGTTCAGACGGGTATTCTTTCGATTGTTAACCGGTGGTTTTATGAGGAGATAATGAGAGATAAGAAGTTGGGAATTGAGTTGTCAGACGCATATATGCCGGTAATGGTGGTTTCTATAAACACGCTCTACCTTTATGACAAAATGTTGCATAAGCGGGGGCTAACAAATGTGATAGACTCTTTCGTAATGGAAAATGCAGTATATGACAAACAGACGGGTATGTATCGTTTTCAGGAAGTAGCAGACTTTGACGGTTACCTTCGGAGCTATCCGTTTAGAAAAGTTGGCGATGCTGTTAAGTGGACAACTGAGATGATTAAAAACAGGAATAATAACGTCTTAAATTAAGAATGTTGTAGACTTAGAGACAAACAAAACAAGAGAGATAACAAAATGAGAAGAGGGCTCTATACATCAAACTATACGGGAATTTCGGCTTACCTCATGGACTTTGGGTTCGGAGGTTTTCTGGGATATGGGAGACGTGTGTCCTGTTTTGTGGGTGAAGAAGAGCTGATGATGTATGAAGGATGATGTAAGAAGAAAGAGGTAAGAAGGAAGAGGAATAATGTAGTATTATAACTGAATGGATATGGGGAAAAAAGAGAATATAGCACCTCGTCAGGAGTATGTGGGATGGGCGGATATTGAGTCGGTGGAGTACAAGTATCCGGTGAAGAAAGCGCAGAAGTATGTGCTACGGATTGCATTGGTTGGCTCGTCACCAAGGGTGTGGCGGGAGATTGCTGTGCCGTCGAACATTACACTGACTTCGTTGGCATATGTGATTATCCTGGCGATGGGATGGGAGGAGAGCCATCTGAGTATGTTTGAAAAGGGGAAGAAGGAGTATCATGTTTATATGGATGGCGCTGATATGTATGACTATCCGATAGAGGATGCCAGCGACTATGCGCTATGCGACTTGTTGGCTGCTGGAGAAGAGATGACCTTTATCTACGACTTTGGTGATACTTGGAGGCATACAGTGAAGGTCTTGGAGTGCATGGATTATGGGAAAAAGGAAAAACAGCATATTCGTTTGCTTGACGGAAAGAATGCCTGCCCTCCAAACGATGTAGGTGGCATCCATGGCTATAAGGAGATGCTGAAAATCATCAAAGATGATCCGGATAGCGAAGAGGCATGGGAATATTACACATGGCTTGGTAGCAAGTGGAATGAGAAGTTCTTTCCCACCATTGATACGGCAATAGCTCTGAATGAGTTGAACTATAAGATGTAAAATGGATGATGTAAGAAGTAAGATGGGAAATCCCCACATCGATTCTGTTGTACGGAACGGTGCGGGGATTTTTCGTGTCTTGAACTTACATCGAAAATGACATCCACCCTCACGGGCAGATGCCATGGCAAAATTATCGTATGAAAAAACTTTTGAGTCTGCCAATACTGACGATGTGCGGATGGGTACTACTGGCAGGGCAAGCCTTGTCTGTCTCAAGTTTGGCCAATAGCACGGCAATGGTGTCATCACGCTTGGTGATGGTGTCTTCGAGGCTCTTGATGGCCTCCTCCAGTTCTTCGATGGTGGCGATGTCCTGTTCATGACGCTTCTGGGACTTGCTTTTCAGCTTGTCGTACTTCCTGATGAGTTCCTTGTGACGTTTCGTGATGTCACGCAGCTGCTTCAGGCTCTTCTCGTTTTCCTGAAGGAATACATCGTTGAAGAGTGGAATCAGGTCATGACGAAGTTCCTTGACGAACATCCCCAGTACGAGAAAGGTGACAAGGTAGTCCTTCTCAGCTTCCGTTCCAGTTTCATGGAGAGCAAGGTAGTCCTTGTCCTGCTTGCAACGATCTCTGAGAAAGAGAATGGCGTTTTCTCTTCGGTCGAAGAACAATCTCCAGAAGTCCTCGAAGTTCGCAGGATAGCGGCCTTCGGGATCTTCCTTCATCTGGTTGTACACACGGTTGAAATAACCTCTGATGTCATCCATAGATGACTGTCTGCCTACAATTGTAGAATTGATTTTGTTCATACTGTCTTTTTATTAGTTGTTGATAAAAAATTCTTAATCACATAAATCTGGAAGTCCAGGCAGATGGTGTCAAACTCCTTACCCTTGGGCAACCGTCCGTCTTTTGGAATCATGCCGTTGACATGGCGTGTGGGCCAACTCTTCAGTGAAAGCCGATAACAGGCGTACTCTTTGTTGAACGGCACGTGGAACTTCTTGCTGAGGATGTAGCCCATGAGGATGGGACGCAGTGCACACTGATACTCCTGGTTCTTGACCGTTATCGGACGGTGCTCGTTCTCTTGCATCTTCACGATACTCGCACGAATCTCATGCGTGTATATCCTGAGCAGGAAACGCTTGTCGAGATACTTGCCGAGGTACATCTTTGACTGGCCTTGATTGCCAAAGAATACCTTCACTTCCTGGCGTTCAAGTTCCTTGATTCTGTTTTCTTCTTCTATGCTCATAGCTTCTTATCTTGTTAATTGTTTGTCTGTAGCTTTATGTCTTCTGCAGCATCCTCTGCCGCCTCATTGTGCATGAGGCGATAGTCGATGTCACCGAAGATGATGACCTTCACCATGTCGTTCAGACGTGAGGCCGTACGTTCCTGATATTTCTCACGAATCTGCTCTGCCGTGAGGTTCGTGGTGATGAATACAGGAAGACCAACATCATAGCGATACTCGATGAGATCTTGTACGGGTGTGGTAATACGTCCCCACTGCATACTCTCGCCCGGCTCCTTACCCATGTCTTGTATGCCGACCCACGTGTACATTCTGAGCACTTCCTCCCAGTTGCGTGCATAGGCCATGATATGCTGGAACATTTTGGCGTCACGCATATACGGATGTTCAGTCTGAACGATATGGTTGTCAATCATGACCGACCAAAACCTGTTGAATGCCCTGTGGAGCGTGGACTTCCCATTACCGGTGGTGCCACATAGCATCACGCTGAAGCGACTGTCCTTCGGATCAGTCAGGAAGAAGGCCAGTTCCTTGATGACACGACGCGTCATCTCCGTGAAAATCGGTGCATGGCCGCGGCTCCTTACTTCTGCAGCGTATGCCTCGCACAGAAGCGAATAGACGTATTGCGGCTGCTCACGCACCAGCTTAAAAGCGTTTACTGTATTCCTCTGAACTCGTAGCTGTTGCCTGAGTTCCTCTAATTCTGCCATTGTCCTTATTGTTTGAGATTGAATTGTTGTTCTGACTGTTCTCACTAAAACGGCGGTCGTAGAAGCCATCGAGAATCTTGGGAAAGTTTCGTGGTCCCATCATCCAGTCGATGTCCGCCACAAAGCCCTTGTCACCTCCTCCGTTCAGAAAGGAGCTGGCAGCAGCCTTTTTCACGACTTCAATCACCGCATCCTTGCCGTATTCCCTGATACGGGCACGGATATTGCGCTTGCGATGCTCGGCAAGATGATAGCCGCGAATTTTCGGAATCGTCTTGCCGCGCATTGCCGTGTTGAAGAACGAAATAAACTTTTCCCAAGAGATATACTCCTTTTCAACCGCCTCTGGCATGTCAAGTTCCAGCGGAACCTGACATAAAACTTCATCAGAAGTTTTTTCTATTTCTGTTTTTATCTTATTATCTTTATTTGTTTGGTTAACCACTTGGTCAACCATTCTGTTATCCGCACCATCAACCAAACCATCAACCGAGGCACCCATTTTCAGCTGATAACGGTCATAGTTACAGATGGTTATGACAGTAACCTTATCATCAACCGTGCGTGTAACCATTCCGCTATCCTCCAGCTTAACCAGAAATTTGTGGGTAGCCTGGCTGCTGACATGCCATATCTTGGAGAGGTAGGATAGGTTGACTGCCAGTTGTCCCCGATGCAGCATAATCCTGTGATAGCAGAAAGACACCTCGCGGTCATCGTAGTTGGCAGAGAGAATCATCCATACCCATCGCTGGAACAACACAGGATTGCTCCAGATCCAATGGGCTACGATGCCCCTGCTGATACATATAAAACCTTCGGTTGTCATCTTCTTGTTTCTGCTTCAACCAGCCGCTGCATAATCTCTACCTCTGCAAAGGCCTTCTTGATTTCCCCCTTGTTGTAATAGACGTGGCTGTTCTTGGCCTTGCCACGTCGATTCCCCTTGATGACACCACGGTCAACAAGTTCCTGGAATTTCTTATAGGTCCGGGTGTCATCACTCTTACCACCTTTAGAGATGTTGTACTTGAGCCAGCGCTTGATGTCTGACTCTAAAAGGAGTGCTCCCGCAGGCTCCAAAGCGAGAACGGTGGCAAGCTGTGCTGCCTCCATACTTTTCTCTACGATGAAATGAATATCTTCAAAATCTAATTCCATCCTTTGAATTTAAAATTTAAAATGTACTTCTCCTGCCAGCCTCATGAGCGCACTCTTCGGTACGCACGTGAAGCCGGATAATGATTACCTGAAACTCAGTGGATTGCATGACCTGTCACTGAAAAGTCATGCAGTATTTAACAAGTTCTGAAATGGCTAAGGAACGTTGTTGTGGCAGATTACATCGTATCTGTCACAAACCTCCCCGTGTACGTTCTTTCTGTTGTTTGTCCTTAAAACAATCTTTGTTAAATTCATAATTTTATCTAAATTCTTCGTGAAATTGTTGCTTCGTTGCAAAAAACTTATTAACTTTGCATTGGAGTTTTCAAAATCACTTTCAGAGCGCAAAGTTATAAAACTATTTGGACTTAAAATATAAAATGATAACTGCGTATATGTCAGTTAAGATTATTTAACGGTCTAAACGGCGTTTTGGAGTGTATAGATGACAAATAAAGATATATAGATAGAATTTAAAAGATGAAGAAAGAACTTACAATAGTTAAAGAGCGCACACCGCTGACAGAACGATTTCTGAAGTCAATGGATGAGTTTCATATCACTCCATATCGTATGAAGATAGACGGAGTGATCAATACGACCCAGCTGCTTACGAAAATCAAGAAAGGTCTTCAGCAGCCCAGCAGCCAGACGTTGAAAAACTACTGCTCAACATACGGTATCAGTATGTCGTGGATTATCTCGGGTGAAGGGCAGATGAAGACGATGGTGGGTGCTACCGATAACAAGTCTCCTGCGTCGGTGGGTGGCGTATTGTCATATCGCGATGACTTTGAACACATTGTGAGAGCGAAGGAACGCGGTGATGTACTTGAACCTAATTACACCATCTCTCTTCCTTATTTCAATGATGCCGATTTTTGGTGCTTTGCAAGTACCTCGGAACTGGCTCCGACAATCAGGCTTGGTGACTGCCTGGCCATGAAGCGGCTTACTACCTGGCGCGAGTACTTTCCTAACGACATCATCTGTGGCGTCGTAATGAAAGAACATACCATGATTCGTCGTATGAGGAACGCTGCAGGTGACAAGGAACACGTCGTTATGTTGCCAGTAAGCGATCTGGATGCCGTCGATGGTGAGACCGTAGCCAAAGACCTTATCGTCGATTTGTATCAGGTTGTCGGCTCTATCAGGAATTTTAAAACCATGATTAAGTAAAAATGGCTATTGAATTTTTGGATTTATGTTCTATTTGGTTTTAAAAAATAATGTGTGATAAAGCAAATCCTTTACCTTTGACTTTTTAGTGTCAATAGGGTAAGACTTTATAAGAGTAAACGCCGGTAATGTTGTTGTCCTTTGCAGGGACTTCAATGTTATCGGCGTTTTTTTGTATGTGTTTTCGCCACTGGTCTCTGCGTCTTGTTGTTGCCCGACGGTATATGTCATGAACTTGCCCTTCTGAGTCTTTGGGTTGTTCTTCTGATGGGCACGAGCCAACAGCTGACGGGGGGAGTGCTTTTTAACCTTGGTATTCGTTGTTCTTCTTGGGGTATGACTGGAAGCAGGAGATGCAGTCTCGCTGTTTTGGATTCTTGACACCCTTGGTGGACATTGTCCTTCATGACGCCACTTTGAGACTGCTTCAATTGTTGCCATGCTGTATTTTCAGGGCCGTTACTTCCTAATTCTTCTGCAAAGTTATGTCGCAGCGGATGTGATCCTTCCGTGGCAGGTGCTCTGGCATGTCCAATGATTTGTGGGATTTTCTTCCTTTTTTTCACTATCCCTGCAGGACTTCACGTGAAAAAACGAGTAAAATGCCAAAAATCCATGGTCACCACTTATCTGTGCCATCCTATAGCATCAGAATTAAGTTAAATAACAACCCTTTAAAAATTTACAGTTATGGCAACAAAATTAATGAATCAGTTTCAAATCAGTGGCTATGTAGCCAAAGTATCAACCAAGGAATTCAAGAACAGCGTTCTTGCAGAGATTCTCCTCAGCATCCGTCACGCCACCAAGAAGAACGACGAGACTGTCTATGAGTCAGCACTCCTTCCCTGCCAGCGTTGGATTCGCACCGACCAGAAGGAAGCTTATGACAACATGAAGGGCCAGCTCGTGACATGTACCGGCTTCTTCGGTATCGACGCTTACGAGACCGGTGGTGAGAAACACTCAAGAATCACCTTTGTCCTGAAGGACATTGAGGAAGTCCCCGCAAAGGACAACAACACAGAGGACGGCGAATAACCGTCCTCTTTTACTTCTTTTCAGATGTGTCATCCTAAAAAGTCAAAGACGATGATTTCCGTATCACTTGTTCCCTACGTTTCAAACCATGATTTGAACAATGTCTCCATAGACGGTTTTGCCTACCGTGATTTCTGCCTTCAGTTCAAGGCCGGACACCCCTGGGCTACGAAGAAGGCCGCTATGATGGTTGGCGACGGTCTGAAAGGCAACAATATGGAGAACGTCGTGTTCCTCTGTGTCCCTGCATCCACCAGACGTAAGAACACACGCCGCTACCAGCGTTTCTCATCCCTAGTATGCAGCATCTGCGGAGCAGAGGACGGCTTTTCTTATCTTTGGCGCGACAGTGACTACAAGGCAGAGCACCTGTCGAGAGGCCATTACAATCCCGAGGCTCACACCTCACAGCTCCTGATCAACGAAGACAAGATATCAGGAAAGAAGGTCGTCCTGTTTGACGATGTCTGCAGTTCCGGGCACACCATGCAAGCCGCCATAGGCGAGATACAGAAGCATGGTGGAAGAGTCGCCATAGCCATTACACTCGGCAGGACGGTACATCGTGCATGAAGCGCGACGGCTTTGCTATTACCAGAAGTGACTACTGCTTCTTGACGGCTTCCGACATCCTCCCACACCGGAAGATGGCAAGGTGCCCCGATAAGTCCCCGGCTATTAGCGAAGGAGAGGCAAGCCGTCTCTTACGCAAATAGCCAAGGACACATCGTAGCACCATGGAGCTTGGGCACCGTCTGAACGATGACCGGCCAGACCGTGCCCATCTTGAAGGCTTACGCTTCCAAGACCGCTCCTTGTTGCCGGACCCACCCGAATGTCGGAAGCCTTGGTGCATCGGGAGATGGATGATGTAAGATGTAAGATGGAAGATGTAAGATGGAAGATGGAAGATGTAAGATGTAAGATGGCTGATGGTGCATTCACGAATGGCTCCATATGGTGCATCGAAGGATGGAGACGGTTTCTCTCGCTCTTTGAGACTGTCGCACTCCCTTTTCCCTCTCTGTACAGCACCGTCTGGTTCGCTTTTCTCTGCAAAGTTAGCCAGTCCTCACGGCTCACCAAACACCGCTGAAGCTATTTACGAAGATTTTTGCATGGCAGCCTTCCCATTTATCTATGATCCTCGTAGAAAATGGGTATTCCATGGAAAAATCATGGTAAATTGTCTGGTATGCCGTTCTTAGGGACTGGCTTTTTGAAGCATCGAAAAGCGAAAACCCGACGGCGACGGTACGCCGAGAAATAAAAAAAATGTCGTGCTCCAGGAGCTTCGAGAAAAAAGAAAAGCTCTTCCCCTCTGGCTCAGGATGTCGATAAATTCAAAAGCAAGTGTAGCAGTATGGAAAGTGTAACAACCAATCAGCACAGGCTCTACTTCGATGTAGTTGCCTTGAAGTCCGGGGACGTCATTGCCTCAGATGTCCCATCGTACAAGATGGCATGCAGGTATATCCGTCAGTATGCCCAAAAGACAGGTGATGCCGATGAGCGGTATAACATCGTGCTCTATCGCCGCAAGAACCACCGTCGCTGGAGTGTGCTCCAGTGTGGTACAAGGTTCCGTGATGACCAGGTACTCATTGTCAATGCCCGATATATCGACGGCAGGGATGCCATGTCAGCGTGAGTTAACTTTAATCAGCATATAGACAATAAGAAGGTAACGGCAGCCCAACCACCTGCCACTAAAGAACTGATGATTATGCAACAGTTATTTGCAGCAACCTGTAACAAGGTTTCTTTTGAGGGAGGAGACATCAACCTGTGGTGTCCGAGTTATGACGAGTCTGCCAAGATGGCTCTGGTGAGACTCTTTGATATGGTCTTCGACTACTGCCAGGTGGACTATGCCAGAGACAGCAGTGGTCAGATTGTCCCTGATGAGTTCCAGGTAGGACGAGAGGAATTTGAGAGGGTCATCGATGACCTGGCCAGCTGGACGATGCAGGCCGGTGACGAGATAGACAGCATCTGTACCGACCTTGGCTGCACCCAGGAAGAGCTGACGAACACCCTCCGAACCATCTATGCCAAGGCAGACAAAGAGGTGGAATGGGTCAGACTCTCGTGGATAGGATAAAATGTTAAAACTATAGCCGTATAGGGCTGGCATCCTATCATGTTGTAGTCCTATATGGCTATAGTCCTACTGAAATGTAGAGCTATAGGACTGTAGTACCATAAGGCTACAGAATACCAATCGCATAAGACTACAGAATGACCATTTTGTAGGGCGATAAGGCTACAAGGGAATAGCTCTATAAGCTTGTAAAGCTACTGAATAACAGGCATATAGCATGACAGGACAGCAACGCGATAGTCCTGTTGAACTTTAAAATAGAAAATTGTCAGAAGATATGTGGATGATTATGATTACTTTTGCATTGGCTTTAACAGCCTATGGCCTCCATAGCTATGGAGTAGCAAGTTGTGCTTTTAGATATCTAAAAGCCCCCTTGCCATCCGAGCGGATGGGGAAGAGACAGGGTCGCAACTCCCCGTCTGATGAACCTTATAAAGAGAATGACCATGAAGAAAGAACTGAGAAATGTGGCGCAGATAATCCATCTGACACCGAGCGAGAAAGAACTTTTTATGTCCAAGGCCAAGCGCTATCGCAGCGTCAGTGCCATGATCCGTGATGCCGTGGCACACTATGACGACCGTCTGATGATGGGCAGGATAGATGCCGTGAACAGCATCGAACCCGTGATAACGGCACACCAGAAGGAGCTCTCACGACTGGGTAATAACCTCAACCAAGTAGCCCACTACTGTAACGGACTGGCACAGACCAGTGCCTATCACACACAGTTTGTAGCCACAAGGATAGAGCCCTTGCTGAAAGACATCAGCGAGAATCTGGACAGAGAAACAAGCATCGAGGATGACATCCTCAAGAAACTCATGAGAAGCGAGCGCAGGGTATGATAGCAACGATAC
>JAEEGK010024658.1_pt1 | contig 12439 bp, 11 predicted proteins | sample 8958771 | NCBI WGS metagenome assembly JAEEGK01 (sample SAMN16246547, study PRJNA631951) | gut metagenome | biome: gut microbiome; feature: rumen; material: SC-attached | host: Bos | place: Iran: Karaj | collected 2018-10 | reverse complement strand
GGGAGATGTCAAGGCCGTCTTGCGCCGGGAGCGGGACGGTCGTGCAGAACACGGCCGTCACTCCCAGCAGAAACGGTGTCAAGAAGCTTTTCATAGTCCCTTTTCCAGCTTGGCCACGGTGAACAGGCTCTTGTCCACCGCGATGTCATACTTGGGACCGGTCACGGTAATCTGCGTGCTGTGGCCGTTCTGGACATTCTTCATCTCCATCTTCATCACGGTCCAGAACCCCTGGACCTTCTGCACGTCCTGCACAGTCATCACCCGGTGAAGTTTGTCCAGCTTGTCATAGAACTCCACATAGACGGCGGTATCGCAGTCCTGGCGGATCCAGGTCAGCTTGCGGCTGTAGATCTCGCGGGCATCCTTCGGCACGGATTCGACCACCCAGCACTTGTGCCCTTCGCGCGTTTCTTCCCGCAGGAGCTTGTGCGTATCGTCGTCCACGTTGCGGCCGCCCATGTCGTCATAGGTGAAGTCGGTGCCCATGAAATAGTCGGTCTTGGACGAGGAACCGCTGATGCGGCGCGTTTTCTTCATGGCGGGCAGGTAGAGCCACTTGTCGTCTTCCTTCCCGGTCTGGTCATAATCCCAGGTCAGGAAACCGGTTCCCTTCACATCGCCCGGATAGGTGAAGAACATGATTTTCTTGGTATCCTTCCCTTCGTCCATCGCCCAGGAAACCATCTTCCGGTCGCGTTTGTCTCCATTCTTCTTCACCAGGGTCAGTTGCATTTCCGCATAGCGGGTATTCCCGTCGGGACGGTCCTTGACTCGCTGGATGATATCTCGCCCGGTCTGGGCGTTCATTTGTGCGGCTGCTACGAGAAGCGCCGCCACAAGGGTAAATCTTTTCATCATGACATATTATTGTTTTTCTGGTCCATACACTTTGAATTTCTTCACCAGCAGCGGGGTGATGAAGAGGTCGGCCAACAGGGCCGAGAGAATGCCGATGACGGCGAGGATGCCGAAGTTGATGCACATCGCGCACACCGACGTGGCGAAGCACGCGAACACGGCGGAGGTAATGATGGACGTCGTGACGATGGCCACGCCCACGACCCGGAAGGTCCGGCGGATGGCGACGGAATAGTCCGGCTTCCGGTCGAATTCCAGTTTCGAATGGTTGATGAAGTGGATGGTGTCATCGACGGCCATACCCAGCATCATCGGGATCAGCGTGGCGGTCATCATGTCCAGCGGGATACCGGCCCAGCCCATGTATCCGCCCACGAAGACAGCGGGCATCAGGTTCGGGATGAGTCCGATCAGGCCCACGCGGACGCTCTGGAAGGCGATCATCAGGATGATGGCGATGATGAGTACGGAGATCAGGAAGGACTGCATCTGGCCGCGGACCAGGTACTGCATCATGGTCGTGTACTGCGGGATGTTGCCCACGGCCGTCACGTTGACACCGGGGAACATCTCCTCCGTTTTCTTGGCGATGTCGTTCAGTTCACGCTCCACCTCGCCCGAGTTGAAGTCGGAAATCTCCACCATCAGGCGCAGGCGCTTGTAGTCGTAGTCCATCCAGTATTCCGTTTCGGAACCACCGGCGTTTTCGTAGAGAATCAGCATCTGGGCCACTTCCTCCTCGGTGTCGGGGATGCGGAAATAAGCCTCGTCTCCGCCGTTGAGCGTCTGGTTCAGGTCCTTGAGGATGTCCAGGATGGAGTTGGTGCGCTTGGTGAGCGGATAGGTGCCGATGAGGCCTTCCAGCTGTTCCAGTTTCTTCAGGTTTTCGGGCTGCTTGGCCTCGTCCTCGTTCTCGAATTCCATCACCAGGTCATAGGAATACAGCGCGCCGAGTTCGCTCCGGCCCACGGCCAGGACGTCCTTCACATACGGGACCTTGATGCCCATCGTGCGCTCGATGTCGAAGGCCGGTTCGATTTTCCACAGGCCGATGAGCAGGGCCGCGCACACCACGATAAAGGTGATGACGATGGGCTTGGAGTGTCTGAATGTAAAGTCGTTAAGCCTCTCCATGGCCCGGGTCAGGCGCGTGCCGCCCTCGCCGTCGATGCCCGCCTTCGGCTGCTTGTTCTTACCGAAGGAAAGAAGGACCGGCGCCATCAGCAGCGTGGTGAACAGGACGAAGAAGATGGTCAGGGAACTCATCAGACCCACGCATTTCATCGGGCGGATCGGGATGATCATGAACGACATCAGGGATACCACGGTGGTCAGGCCGCAGAAGACCACGGACCAGCCGATTTCGCTGACCGTCTCGATGACGGCATCCTTCCGCTTGCCGTGAAGACGGATCTGATGATGGAAATAAGAGAAGATGTGGATGTTGTACGCGATGGACACGGCAAATGCCAGAATGACCGGAATCATCAGGACGGTGCTGTCGACATACATCTGTGAGTAGCCTGCGATGCCGAAGGTCATGAGGACGCCGCCGAGGACGGACAGCAGCGGACACACGATACCGCGCAGCGAACGTGTCATCAGCAGCATCACCAGGATGCAGATGATGGCGGCGATCATCACCAGGCGTCCCATCTCCTGGCCGATATAGACCGTTTTCTGCTGGGACACGTACGGCATGCCGGTCGCGCGCGGGTGCAGGGAGGCATATTTCTCCTTGGTAATGATGCGCGCCACTTCTTCGCCGGTCACGATATCCGGAGATACGTTGCCGGTCTTCTTCCATTCTTCCTCGGTCGGGAAGGCGCGGAGTTTCAGGAGTGTCCATGCTTTCGTGCCGTCCTTGGAAATCAGCTTGCGCGCCACGTGCGGCTTGCTGTAGGCCAAAGCCCGGATCTGATCCATTTCGGGAGATCCGGTCTCCGGAATCTCGTCAGGGACGATCTGGACGATTTCCATGCCGTCTTCCGTGCCCAGCATGAACTCGAGGTCCACCAGGGACGTGATCTTGTCTCCGTAAGAGAGGGAATCCAGCAGCTCCTCGCCCAGCTCGCGCAGGACCGTCAGGTTCTCTTTCGTGAAATGATCCTCGCATTCGGTGAGGATGCCGATGAAATAGTCGTTTCCGAAGTTGGCCTTGAACTCGTTGGTCTTCACCAGCATCGGGTCTCCTTCGATGAAGTAGTCGTCAAAGGAGGTCTGCTGCACCATCTTGGACATTCCGATGAAGGAAAGCACCAGGATGACGGCAAATAAGGCGATGGCGGCCCACCGCCATTTCAAGAGGAAGGTAGCATACCTCCCGAACCATTTGTTAATCTTCGTAGATTCCATTGCTTATGATTTAATAATGAACATTGTTCAGTTTTGTTCCCAAATAAAAAACGGCCGCCTTCCCGGCGACCGTCAAATCTGCATCATTTTTCTCCATCCGATCAGTTCGAACTCTACGTATTCGGTGAGCACCGACCGGGTTTCTTCTTCCCCCAGGTCGTGCATCAGTATTTCTTCCAATAAGGTGAACATCCACACGGTGTTCAGGTGGATGAAGAATTCGGATACGTCGATGTTCATCTCGGGATATTTCGCTTTCATCGCCTTGAACCAGTCCAGGACGCCCCGGGTGGCCTTGTTGACATAACACTCCTTGAATCCTTCCAGCGACGACCCCTGCGCGTGAAACAGCAGAAGTTTCAACGCCGTCTTGTGCCGATGGATGATGTCCATGTATTCCTTCAGCGAAGCCTCGGCATACCCCTCAGCCTGAATCGTCGAGATGTCATAGCCTTCCTGGCCGTTCCGCTCGTCCAGCAGGGCATTCAGGGCGTCCGTGGCGGGCTTGAGCAGCCGGCAGAACAGATCGTCCTTGGAAGCATAATAATGGTACAGGTTGCTCAGGGTGATTCCCGCCTCGCGCGCGATGTCACGGGTTGTCGCGCCCCGGTAGCCATTCTTCAGGAACAGCCTCTTCGAGACGGCGAGAATCCGCTTGCGGATATCTGACTTGAGCGTTTGCATCCGGAACGTTGTTCTTTTTTCGGGTGCAAAGGTATGCTCTTTCCCGCGGCGCGACAATCCCCATTTATGGTTATTTTAACTATAAGTTCCACCCCAGCGCTCCCTGCTGGAGATCCTGCATCTTCTTGTAGAAGCCGCCGGAGAGAGTGAGGTCGAAGGGCGTACCGCATTCATCGACCTTGCCATCCTTGAGCACGACGATCTTGTCGGCTCCGGCGACGGTGCGCATGCGGTGGGCGATGATGATGACGGTCTTGTTCTTGACCAGCCGGGAAAGCGACTCCTGGATGAAAGTCTCGTTCTCCACGTCCAGCGACGCGGTGGCCTCGTCCAGCAGGATGATGGGCGCGTTTTTCAGGAAGGCGCGGGCGATGGAGATGCGCTGGCGTTCGCCGCCGGAGAGTTCGCTTCCGTTCTCGCCGATCAGCGAGTTCCAGCCGTCAGGCAGTTTCTCGGCGAAGACATCGACATGCGCCAGTTTCGCGGCGGCGATGACCTCCTCGTCCGTGGCGTCCTTGCGGCCGATGCGGATGTTTTCCAGTACGGTGTTGTTGAACAGCGTGACATCTTGGAAGACAATGGAATACAGGCTCATCAACGTCTCCGGGTCGATCTGGGAGATATCCATCCCGCCCACCTTGATGGTGCCGGAGGAGAGATCCCAGAAACGGGAGGCCAGGCGGGAAACGGTGGTTTTTCCGGAGCCGGACGGGCCGATGAGCGCCGTCACCTCGCCCTGGCGCGCCGTGAAGGAAACGCCGTCCAGGACGGTCTCCGATGTGTCATAGGCAAAGCGGACATTCTCGAATTCGATGTCGTAGCCCTTGTTGGAGAGGTTTTCCACGCCCCGCTGCTCTTCGTGGCACAGGATTTCGTCCATCCGCTCGCACTGGACGCCCAGCGAGACGGTCGCGCCGAGGTTGATCAGCGCTCCCGACATCGGATCGTAAAGACGGGAGGCGATCAGCAGGAACATGAAGAAGGTAAGGACGTCGAGGTGTCCGGCCGAGAGCAGGTACGCTCCCGTCAATGCGACCGTCGCGATGCCCAGCTTCAGGATCATCTGGCCGCTCACGACGAAGTAAGCGACTCCCAGTTCGGCCTGGACGGCCCGCTTCTCCACCAGGTCGATACGGGGCCACAGGTCTTCGAGATACTTCTTTTCCGCATCGTTCGCCCGGATATCCTGGAAGGCTTCCAGACCCTCCTGGATATGGTCGGCCAGCTCCACCTTCGCCTGGGCGTTCCTGCGGTTGTAGCGGTTCTGGAACTTCGCGGAGAACAGGACGATGGCGATCGCGATGGGTACCACCCATATGGCGGCCAGCGCCATGCGCCAGTCAAAGAAGAAGAGGCTGATGCTGATGAGGGAGGTGGACAGCATGGAGCCGATGAGTTCCGGCACCCAGTGCGACGTGCCCGTCTCGATGACGGCGGCGTCGGCCATGATGGTGCTGGTCAGGTCCGCGAGGTCCTTCTTGCCGAAGAAGGACAGCGGCAGGCGGCGGAGTTTCTCGGCCAGGGCGATCCGGCGGCGTCCGCTCTCCAGATAGACGGAGGTGAACTGCTTGTTATACTTGAAGTATTCCATCACGGCGATGGCCACGATGCAGAGAACGATCTTCCAGATGTATCCCCAGGCATTCAGGGGGGTGCCGTCCATGACATCCTTCACCAGGAAGAACAGGACTCCCACGGGCAGCATGAGGACGATGTCCATTCCCGCACAGGCCAGGCAGGATTTCACGAGGTCGCGGGCGCCCTGCTGCGAGAGGGCGTATTTATGACGGAGTATGCTGATGATGCTCATTTGATGTTCCATTTGACAGATTCCACATACTGCTTCCACATGGCGGCATATTTGCCTCCCTTCTCAAGCAGTTCCCTGTGCGTTCCCTTTTCCGTGATCCGGCCGTCTTCCAGCACGCAGATGCAGTCGGCACCCGTCACGGAGGAAAGCCGGTGGGCGACCAACACCAGGGTCTTGCCGTTTTCGGCCATCCGGGAGAAGGCCTGCTGGACGCGGGTTTCGTTGTCCGGATCGGCGAAGGCCGTGGCCTCGTCCAGGATGACGATGGGCGTATCCTTGAGCATCACGCGGGCGATGGCCACCCGCTGCTGCTCGCCGCCGGAAAGATAGGTCCCCTTGGTGCCGATGACCGTGTCGATTCCCTGCGGAAGCTTGGCGAGGATGTCGTCGCACTGCGCCTGGTGCAGGGCTTCCAGCACCTCCTCGCGCGTCGCGTCGGGCCGGCCCAGCCGGACATTCTCCAGGATGCTGGTCTTCAGCAGACGGCTGTCCTGGAATACGAAGGAAATCCGGTTCATCAGATCCTTCTTCCGGATATGACGGATATCGACACCGCCCAGGGTGATGGTTCCTTCGGTGACATCGAAGAAACGGGCCATCAGGCTGGCCGTGGTCGTCTTACCCCCGCCGGAAGGGCCTACAAGGGCGATTTTCTGGCCGGGCTTAACCTCGAGCGAGATGCCGTCCACCGCAAAGCGGTTGCCCTCCGGATAACGGAAACGGACCTCCTTGAGTTCCATTTCGTTCTCCTCGGGCAATCGGGCTTCCTCGGGATCCTTCAGCGGGTCGAGGGCAAGAATGCGGCCGGTCTTGTCCAGCGCCTCGGCCACGATCATCTCGTTCTCGGTGGCGAACATGATGCGGTTCAGCGTGACGGCGATGGACGGGGTTATGATGACATAGTAAAGCAGGTTAAGCAGATAAGTGCTATCGACATTTCCCTTCTTGGCCACAATCAGCGTCAGGGCGATGAGTACGGCGAAGGAGGCGTTGACCAGCGTGGTATAGAGCGTCATCGGCGCCCGCAGGTCGAGCGTGTAGGCGATCACCCATTTCTGATACTGGTCGATGGACTCCTTGAAACGCTTGAAGGAGAAGACGGACTGGCCGAAGGTCTTGACCACCGGGATGCCGCGGACATACTCCACGGCCTCGTTCGACATGGCGTCCAGCGCCCGGTTGTACTCGGCCATCTTGCTTTTGAGCAACGGTCCCGTCATCAGGGCGAACATCACGATGAGCGCCAGTACCACCGTCGCCAGGCACAGAAGGCCCATCCGCCAGTCGAAAAGGAACATCAGCACCGCGAGGCCCAGCATCGTAGCATACATGCCGGCCTTGTCCGGAAGCTGGTGGGCCAGATACGTTTCCGTGGATTCGGTGGATTCCTGCACCCATTTGCGCACCTTTCCGCTGCCCAGGCTGTCCAGGAAGCCGATCGGCAGGGTCATGATATGCTTCATCAGCGCTTTCCGCATGTTGGCGGCGATGCGGAAGGCGGCGACGTGCGAGCACATCAGGCCGCCGAAATAGACCAGGATGGAAGCGATGGCGAACACCACGGCCATCCACCCGTAGTGGGCGATATGGCCATGATTACCGGCGATAACGTCCCGGATAATGGCCCAGATGTAAAGAAAAGGGGCAAGAGCCAGCAGTTGGCTGATGCCCGCGATGACCATGGAAAGGTAGGTCAGTATCTTTCTTCCTCCCGCATACTGAAGGAGCTGCGGGAGGAGTTTTTCTTTCTTTTCCATATGGATAATGCGTTATCTAAGAATGGCGGCCTGCTTCTTCAGTGCCTTTTCCGCCAACCGCATGGCGAGAATGGCCATGGGAACGGTCAGGATGAGCACGACGACCAGCATGGGGATGTTGTCGATGACGGGGAGCATCGACTGGTCATATCCGGCAGGCATTTCTTCGACGGCCGCGGCCAGGGAACCTTCCGTATCGGTCCACCAATGGGCGGTATAGGCAAAGAAGGAGAAGGCGAGGGGAATGAAGCTCCTGCGGACGCCCTTGATCGTGTCGTACTTGCAGACATAACGGATGATCTCAGCGAGGGCCGTCAGGATGATGATGCCGATGATGAATGCGGTATCCGCTTCGCCTACGATCAGGAACAGGATGAGGATGAATCCGTTCAGCACCGTCGCCGCACCGAAGCTGCGGATGACCGTGCAGGTGTAAAGATATTCCAGGGCGAAGATAAAGGGGAGAACCGCGCCGGCATACGCATAGCAAGCCGGGTGGATGATGCCGCTCGAGGCGCCCAGAATGAACGTAAGCAGATAGGCAATCGCCATCAGAAGGACTTTAAATACGGGTTTCATACGCTAATGATTAAGAATCACGTGGCAAAGGTAAGGCTTTGCCCGCGCCCCCGAAATCCCCATTTTTAGGGATTTATAAAGCCTTGGTAGTTACGAGAAAATCCAATACGGCCCGGTTGAAGGCGTCCGGGCATTTGTTGGCGATGAAGTGATTGCCTTTGAGGATGACGAGCCGTGAATCCTTGATGCTGCGCGCAATCAGCCGCGTATGCTCATCCTTGATCATGTCCTTGGTCCCGGCGATGACCAGCGTCTCGGCCCGGATGGCGGACAGCTCTTCCGGCCGCACATTCGGATCGTTGACCATCAGGCCCAGCATCTCCGCGTTCCGTCGGGCTTCGTCGCTTTTCCCGGCAAAGCATTTCGCGAACCGCCAGCCGATTTCGATGGGAATCTGGACGGAGCGCTTTACGCCCTTGGCGTCCAGGTTGGCGCCGTCGAGGATGAGCTTGTCTACGCGCTCCGGATACTTCATCGCGAAGATCATGGCGATGTTCCCGCCGTCGGAAAATCCCAGAATATGGGCTTTGTCGATGCCGTGCGCATCCATGAAGCCCAGCAGGTCATCGGCAAACTGCCGGATGGAGAAGGGAGCATCTCCCCTCGGCGTTTTCCCGTGTCCCCGGGTGTCCAGGGCATAGACGTGAAAATGTTGGGCGAACGCGTCCATCTGCCCTGCAAAATAATCGCAGTTCTCTCCGTTCCCATGAAGCAGGATCAGCGGTTCTCCCTGCCCTTTTTCGATGTAGAAATGCTCGATGTCCATCATGCATACAAAGGTACGCAATTCTCGTCAATTGGGAGATAATTGCTATCTTTATACTTTAAACCATAGAAAAACGATGTACAGACTCGCTGTTTTCGACATAGACGGAACCTTGATCGACACGGAAAGAACCGGGGTTGAATCACTTATGAAGACCATCCGGGAACTGACAGGGAAAGAGGTCCCCTACGGGGAGGCTTACAAGGCCTTCGGCATTCCCAGCAGCAGTGTTTCCAAGCTGTATGGCTATGAGGACGCCAAGCGCTTCGGCGAACGCTGGGAGGAGAATTTCATCTCCCTTTCTCACCACATCAATCCCTTCCCCGGCGTATTGGATGCCTTGCGGCGCATCAAGGCGGCCGGGATGGCGACGGGCGTGGTAACTTCCCGCAACCGGATGGAATTCGATTATGACGACTATCTTCGGGAGATGGTCCCTTACCTGGACCATATCGTCTGCAGCGAGGATACCGTCCATCACAAACCGCATCCGGAACCGCTGCTCCGCTGCATCGACCTGGCTTCCGCGGCGCTCGGCGCGCCCATCCGTCCCGAAGAGGTCGTCTATTTCGGGGATACGGACCACGATTTCGCCTGTGCCCGGGACGCGGGGTGCGACTTTGCCCTGGCCGACTGGAAAGACCGCGGCTGGCAGAACATCCCTGCCCGCTACAAGTTCTCCAGCGCGGCGGAAATGGAGGCTATTGGAACTCCAGCCCTCTGACGGTGATGCCGGTGTTGATGGGGAGGCGCTTCATCTCACCCAGGGCGGTTTCCCTGACATAACTGCTTTTCAGATAGATGCTGAAGTCCAGGGTCATCTCCCAGAACTTCCGCTCCTCCTCGGGTTTGGCCAGGAACGCCTCCATGGCCTGTCCGTCGCATCCGACAACTTGAAAGGCGATGAAATACTTTCCCGGTTCCAACAGGAGCGTTTCTTCCGGCTGGAGGTTGTATTTCTGCGGCTTGTCAGAAACGGCGACATCGAAGTAAATGGGCTTGTGGAGCACGTTGACGAACGTTTCGTTCTTGCCCTCGATGCGGTAGATATTGATGGAAGCGATGCAGCCGGGAATATGGTTGGATCTGACGGGAAGGGAGATATCCTTCACCAGGAACGGTTTCTTTACCTGGGCGACCGACCCCACTTCCTTTCCCGTGGTGCGTCCCTCCTGGAGGGTATAGACCGCGAGCCCTCCGTTCCCCAGCACGTTTGCCCCGGAGCGGAGAAGGTATTTCTCCTTGGTGTTTCCGTCGATGAAGACGGCCGGCGCCAGTTCATTCTCGTGCAGGACGATGACGAGGTCATCGACGGGACCGGTCACGGGGAAGCGGGCGGCCTGATAGGAGACGTGGAAGAATTCCAGCGTATCGGGAGGCGTGGAAATCTCGAACCGGCCGTCGGCCGTGCCGATGGTACCGATTTGGTGCCTGGGCACACCGACCTGGACGTACTCGACCGCTTCGCCCTTTTCATTGACGATTCTCCCGCGTACGGATACGCGCTCCTGCGCAGAGAGGAGGACGGGCAGGACGACGGCTGCCAATGCCAATGTCAACTTAATCCTCATAGATATCCTCCTCCATTTCCGTTCCTTCCGGATCGGGTTGATAGTCCAGAATGTCGCCGGGCAGGCAGTCGAGCACCTTGCACAGTTTGTTGAGCGTGGTGAATCGGATGGCCCGGCCTTTCCCTGTCTTGAGCAGGGAAAGGTTGGTCATGGAAATGCCGATTTTCTCGGACAGTTCCGAGAGCTTCATGTGCCGCTCCCAGAGCATTTTGTCAAGGTTGACCGTAATCATATCGCGAGGTTGCTGTCTTTTGCCGCCAGATAGGCCATTTTGTAAAGCCCGGCGAACAGGAGGACGACGAGCGGAATCAGGAAGACGTTGGAGTCGAGCATCAAGGTCGATTCGCCCTTCACGGCGAAGTCGTAGTTGGTGTGGACGAATGCGAGAAGAGCGGCCGCCAGGGCGGTCCAGCGTATGACCGAAATGTTGGATTTCGGAAAGATGACACCTTCTTTCAGCCCCGCGATGGTCCGGAGAAGGAAAACGCAGCACAGCGCGTAAAGGAGCGTGGCGCCGACGAATCGGGCCGCAAGGATGAAGATCTGCCACCCCTTCACGTCCGGATTCCAGGTCACGGACCGGAAGAAACTGTTCTGCGAAAACAGGGAAATCATCTCCGCATAGGTATAGATGAGGGTCAGGCCTCCTATGATCAGGATGGCGATGGCGAGCCTTCGGATGCTCTTCTGTGTTGAATTCTTCATGTCGTTGACAATACTTGGTTTGCCGTATTGATGAACAAAGATAATGCCAATTTTACGAAAAACATAAAAATATTTTACGGAAAACATAAACCCCGGAGCGGGAAGACTCCGGGGTTATAGGATTCAATCGATTCGGGCGAGGCTATTTCGCGACGGCTTTCTTCTTCGGTTCCTTGAACAGGATCATGAAGAGAATGCCCACCACGAAGGCGTAGCCGGCGAAGATGTACCAGGCCTGAGGCCAGTTGGCCGGGGTGTTGAAGACGTCGCAGGCGTCCACGACCGCGCCGGCGGCGAGGGTGCCGATGGTGGCGCCGAAGCCGTTGGTCATCATCATGAAGAGGCCCTGGGCGCTGGAACGGATGTCCTCAGCGGCATTCTGCTCCACATAAAGGGAACCGGAAATGTTGAAGAAGTCGAAGGCCATGCCGTACACGATGCAGCTCAGGACGAAGAGGAGGACGCCCGGCCAGGCGGGGTTTCCGAGTCCGAAGAGGGCGAAGCGCAGCACCCACGCGAACATGGAGATGAGCATCACCTTCTTGATGCCGAACTTCTTCATGCAGAAGGGGATCAGGAGGATGCACAGGGTCTCGGAGGCCTGGGAGATGGAAATCAGGGCGTTGGAGTTCTTCACGGCGAAGGTGTCGGCCAGGGACGGATCCGCGGCGAAGGAGCCGAGGAAGGTGTTGGCGTAGCCGTTCGTGATCTGGAGGGAGGCGCCCAGGAGCATCGAGAAGATGAAGAAGATGGCGAACTGAGGATCCTTGAAGAGGCTGAAGGCCTTGAGGCCGAAGGCTTCCGCGAGGGATTCGCCCTTCTTGGTCCTGTCGATGGGGCAGGCGGGCATCGTGAGGGCGTAGCCGCAGAGGATGAGCGACAGGATGCCGGAGGAGATAAGCTGCGTGTAGCTGTCCTGCATGGCGGTGCCGCCGATCTTCAGGAAGTTCGTCAGGAGCATGCTGCAGATGAAGCCCACGGTGCCGAAAACGCGGATGGGCGGGAATTCCTTCACGGGGTCCATGCCTTCCTTCGCCATCGCATTGTACGAGACGGAGTTGACGAGGGCGATGGTGGGCATGAAGAAGGCGACGCTGATGCTGTACAGGATGAACAGCGGGGCGAACTGGACGTTGGCGCCGGCCGTCATGCAGTACACGCCGGCTCCGGCCATGAACAGGCCGGCGAAGCCGTGGCACATGGAGAGCACTTTCTGGGCTTCCATCCTGCGGTCCGCCAGGATGCCCATGAGGGTGGGCATGAAGATGGACACGATGCCCTGCATCGCGAAGAACCATTTGATCTGGGATCCGAGGCCGATGTTGCCCAGATAGCGGCCGAGGGACGTGAG
>JAEEGK010024655.1_pt1 | contig 12440 bp, 8 predicted proteins | sample 8958771 | NCBI WGS metagenome assembly JAEEGK01 (sample SAMN16246547, study PRJNA631951) | gut metagenome | biome: gut microbiome; feature: rumen; material: SC-attached | host: Bos | place: Iran: Karaj | collected 2018-10 | reverse complement strand
TAAAAATTATAATCAATATTTCCAGAAAGAACTAAAGAAATTAATTCAGGATTAAATTTTAATGTTTTAATTAATGAACCATCATTAACTTCTAAAAGATTAAACCCTAAATCTAAATGTTGTAATTTTTTTAAAGCAACTAAATTAAATCCTATTGATTTAATATTATTATATGATAAAATTAATATTTCTAAATTTTGTAATGGAGATAAATTTTCTATTTTATGAAGTGTATTATGTCCTAAATCTAAATAAACTAAATTTGAAAAATTTAAAAATTGAGATATATTTGATATTTTATTATTTGATAATTTTATTTTTTGAATTTGTTCCATTTTATTCATTAATTCATCTATAACTGATATGTCTTCTATATTTTTATTTGTGTTTTCATAACTTTCTAATTCGTCTAATTTATCTACTTTATTTTCTTCTATTTGATTTCCATTTTGTGTGTTTTTATCATTATCTGATTCTGACATATTATTTTATTTATTTATTTTTATTTTAAAATATTTTTGATTATATATTACAGAAATTATTAATTTTTGAATATTTAAAAAAATAATATATGATATAAAATATATTTATTTTTAAAGATTATAATTAAAATAATGAAAGGAAAAGATAATTTGTAATTATAATTATATATAATTTTTAGGAATGAATTAGAAGTTAAAAAAAATAAAAGAAGGATATCTGAAAAAGATTTTATTTTAAATTATTCAAAAGTAAATTCATCTTCAACTAAAGAAACAAATGAAAATATAATAATGAATGAAATAAATAATAATATTAATAATAATTATATTAATAACAATTATTTTATTAAAAAAGATAGATTAAAAAATTTTTTGAATGAAAATATTAAAAATGAAACACCAAAAAAGAATAAAAATCAAGAAAATGAAAATAAAGAAAATATAAATTCAAAAGGCGAATTTACTAAATATGCAAATAATTTATTTCAATTAAATCATAAACTATCATTAAAACATACACATTATAAATTAGGAAATAATTCAAACACAAGAATAAAAACAGATTTTCCTTATTCAAATTCAGATATTTCAAATTCTGATCTTCATAATTCATCACAAAGAACTTTTTTATTATATGATCAATCAATTCTTAAAAAATTTAATACAATTTCAGAAGATACTTTAAATAATTTTGTAACTCCAAAATTTAAAAATAGAAAAGAATATATTTCTAAAACAAGTAGAAATAAATTACCCGCAATTTCTAATAATAATTTACAGTGTTCTTTTAATTTATCTAATAGAGATGAAAATAAGAGAATATCTCAATATATTAATTATAGAAAATCGAGAAATCAAAAAAAACCAATTAAAATATTATCAACTGATAATGAATCTTTATCAGATCCAATGAATTCTAATTATTTTAGTAAAACTTGGTTATTTAATACAGAAAATATTAATAGATCTACAATGAGACATTATTCTTTTAATTATCGAAATTCATTGTCTGAAAGAAGTAAAAATAATAATATTAAACCTAAAAATTTTTCTTTTTATAGCAAGAAATTAAAAAGTAATAATAATTTACAATTAAATAGAAATTTTATTTTTTATATTAAAAATTTAAGAAAAAAAAAAAATTCAAATGCTAATAAAGAAAAAAAAATATTTTATTTAACTGATAGTGAATTACAAAAGAAAAGAAATAAAAATGTTAAAGAAAATTATAATGAAAGAAGATTAAAAACAATTAATCTCAAAACTAATAAATATTTAAAAAAAAAGTATCTCAGTTATCAAAAATATCAGAAAGTGGTTCAACTACTAAAATTAATGATAATAGTTTTAGTAAAAATTATTATAGTGATGAAAAAAAAGGAAAAATTTCAAATTTATTATTAAATAAAAAAAATAAAAAAAATATAAAGATAAATCATTCAGAAAAAGAAATTACAACCTCAGATAATAATAATTTTGCTATTATGGAAAAAAAAACTAATTCTAAAATTTGTACTCCAAAAAATAATATAGATTTCATTAATAAAATACTTTTTAATAAAAAATTAAATAAATTAACTCAAATAACAGAAAAAAAAAATTTATTATTTAAAAACCAAATAATAGATAAAATTAAATTAATTGATAACAATAGAAATTTAAAAAAAGAAAATTTATATAATGTAACAGAACATATAATTATATCATATAAAATTGAACATGAAAAAAGAACAGAAAATAATTTTGATAATAAATTTAAAGATGAAAAAAGTGACAATGAATATATAAAAGAATTAAAAATTGATAAACATTTATCAAAAATTTCATTAAATTTTGAAAGTAAATATATTACATCATTATGTTCATATAATTATACTCATATTCTTTTAAATCAATATTATATTCAAAAAAATCTTTTAGAATTTTATTTCTTATTAAATTTATATGAATTAATATTTATTCATAAATATATAGATAAAACAAATGAAGAAAATAGACCATTATTAGTTAATTTTTCATTAGAAAATGCGCCATTAAGTACATTAAAACAAAGTAAAAAAAGTGAAATATTATTTTTTGAACATGGATTAAAACAAATATCTTTTCAAAATTTTACTTTTATATGGAAATTTTGTAGATTAGATTTTGAATTTTTTTTTGGTAATAAACCAATTATAAAAGAAGAAAAAGAACTTTCAAAAAGAAGAGCAAGTGTAATTTTCAGTATATTAAAACAATCAAAAAAAGGAAATAATAAATTTTTAAGTAAAACTGCTTGGAAATTCTTATTAAAAACAAATGTAAAATTTAAAGATAGTGAAAATAAAGATAATTTAAAATTAAATAAATCAATACTTAGAAATGCATTAAGAAGAAATGATTTTTACATAAGAGAATCAAAAATAAGAAAAAAAAGGTAAAATTATAAAAAAAATTAATATAATAATTTTTTAGTAGTGACAATTACTTAAATATTCTTCGTTCAATAAATAATAATACACAAAATAAAAAACCAAGAGAATTATCAAGAAGATTACAAGAAAGAAAGTCATTAAGAATTGATGGATATGTAAATAAAATTCAAATGATTTCTCGAGTATCAGATTTAAAATATAAAATAATACAATCATATAAAAAAAATATAGATGCAATATGTTTTCAAATTAAAGATAGAAATTTTTATGGTTTTAAAAATTATTTTGAAAAATATAAAATTGATCCTGATTCAAAAGATACTTATGGTAATTCTTTATTAATTCTTGCAGTACAAAGTAATTGTTTTCAAATTGTTAATTATTTACTTAATGCAGGAGCTTCTGTTAATATGACTAATCAAAATAAAAATACTCCTTTACATTTTGCTTTGACTTTTAGAAATTTTGAAATTGCTGATATGCTTATTAGACAAGGCGCTGATGAAAATATTCAAAATAAATATGGAATTACACCTTGGATGTGTTTAGATAATCGATTGTCTATTATGTAATATGGTATTTTATTTATTATATTATTATAATTAATTTTTATTTTTTTTATGTGTTTAATTTTAGTTATTTTTTGTTTTATTATTATTGGAATTTTTATTTAGTTTTATTCTTATTTTTTTGTTTTTTTTTTTATTTTTTTATATTATTTTATTTTATTTAATTTAATTTTTATATTATAAAAAATTTAAATTTGAAATTTAAATATTAATTTAAATAAGTTAAAAAATTGATGATTGTTAGACCACCTAAAGTTAAAATAAAGAATTTTATACCTCAACCTAAATATAAAAATTTAAATAGAGATATTGAAATTGAAAATAAAGAAAATATATTAAACAAACGTACAAAATGTGATTCATATCAAAGATATTTTGGAAAAGAAATAACAAATTCAAATTTAAATAATCAAAATTTTCAACAAATAAAAAATAAAAATTTCACAAAACAAAATTCATTTTCAATTAATTCAAATTCAAATTCTCAAAGAGTAAAAAATATTATTTAATATAAATTAAAAATAGGGAAGTTTTTATATAAAAAAAACACCATTAATTAATAATCAAAATACAAAAAATCAAATAATAAAAAATTCTAATTCATATAGAATAAGTAAAATTGAAAGAAAAGAAATTTCAAATGATAAAAAATATAATTTAGTAACAAATTTATCAAATAATTCTCATAATAATTCAAAAATTAAAACAACAAGAAGTTCAAGTGGAAATTTTGATAATGGATTAAGATATTCTTTAGCTTTAAATAAATTAGGTTATCAAAATTCTTTTAATTTAAAAGATTTAAAAGAAAAAAAAGAATCATTTGAAATTGGTTTTAAAGAAATAAAGTAAATTAATATTTTTTATATTTATTTAGTACAATGAGACATTCATATCATGTTAAAAATTCAAGTTGTAATTTTACAATTGAAAGACAAGATGAGAATAAATTTAAAATATATAATAATTTTAATAATAATAAAAATAATATTCAATTAAGTATTAATAATAATGAAAATACTTTTAATGAAGAAAAAAATAAAATTATAGAAAAATTAAATGAAAAAATACAAAAATCAAAAATAACAGAAACAATAAGTCCAAAAAACCAAAAAGCAATAAATTTAAAATCATTTGAAAATACAAAGAAAAATCAAACATTTAATACAAAATCTCAAGAAATAAAAGTACAATCAGATAAAAAAGAAAATGAGAATGAAATATCAAAAGAAAATCAAATTAAAAATCAAATGAATAAAACACAATCACCTAAAAAAATATTAGAATTTCAAAAAGAAAAAGAATTAGAATTTATAACAGAAAAACAAAATAAAATAAATCAACCTCAAATAATAGAAGATAAATTATATGGAAAATACTTTAAAAATTTACCAAAAGATAATATTCAAATTCCAATAGAATATCTTGACACAATATACAATAATTTACTTATAGAAGAAAATGAAGGAATAAATCCAAAAATTGATTATAATTATATGAAAAAACAAACAGAAATAAATGAACAAATGAGAAGTATTTTAGTAGATTGGATTATTGATATTCATTTTAAATTTGGTTTTACAGATGAAACTTTATTTATGACTATTTTAATTATTGATAGATATTTATCAATTAAAAAAATTTCTAGAAGTAAATTACAATTATTAGGAATTACGGCATTAATGATTAGTTGTAAACATGAAGAAATTGATTTACCTAAAACAGATGATTTTATTTATATTACTGATAATGCTTATTCAAAAGATGAAGTTTTTAAAATGGAAAATGATATTTTAAATTTATTTAAATTTAATTTATTATTCCCTTCTCCAATTAAATTTTATGAAATGTTATCTTGTAATTTTAATTTTAATAAAAAACAATTTTATATGGGAAAATATTTAATGGAAACTTTTTTAATTGATATTAAAAATATTAAATATAAAGCTTCTGTTATTTCTTGTGCTTGTTCTTATATTGTTATGAAATTTTTTAAAATGAATAATTATCATGATTCTTATGATAAAAAATGGTATTTAATTGATGAAAAATGTAATAAACTTATTGAATATTCTGTTAAAGAATGTGCTAAAGATATTTGTCTTTTAGTTGATAATATTCATAAAAGTAATTATTTGAGTACTCAAAAAAAATATTCTAAAGTTGAATTTGAAAAAGTTGCTTTGTTAATTCTTGGAAAATGATTTCATGTTAATTGAATTTATTATAATAATAAAAAATTTAAAATTGTATTTTATATATGAGTTATTTTATATGTTAAAATATAAAAAAATTTATTATTTAAATAAAATAAGGATTAAGTCCCTTAATAAAACAATTTATTATAATAGTAACTTTTTTTGAAATAATATGAAATATTTATTAAATATTTTTTATTTTATTTTTAATTTTATGCTCATTATAATATTTTCTTTAATTTTATATCATTTTATAAATAATTAATATTCTTAAAATTTAATGATAAAATATAATTTATTAGTGAAATTAATATATTTTTAAATCATATAACTTTATTTTCAAATTATTTTTATTTATATAATATAATACTTTTATTATTTTTATTCTTCATTTATTATCCATTCAAATTTTATACCATTCCATATAATATCAATACCATTTTCTTTTTTTATTATTTCAATTATGTTTTTAAATTTTGAAAATTCTTTTGAATTATAATTTATATTTTGAAATAAATTTGTTTCAAATCTCTTTATATAATATAAAATATTATATTTTAATAAAATTTCATTATATTTCTTTAAACCTAATATTTCATTATTTATTATTTCAATTATATTAGTTGATTTTTTAGATAAAATATAATCAAGAACTCTCTTTTGAATAACATAACTTATTTTTGTTATTTTCCATAATTTAAATAAAATTGATAATTCATTCAAACAATTAACTTTTTGATTTATTTTTATAATATAATTATTAATATTTTTATAAAGATAATCACTTGTTGAATTTTCTGCCTTTAATATTGATAATAATAAATTATTAAATTCATTTTGTGTTTTGGGTAAATTATATACAATCAAAGAAAGACTTTTAATAGTATTATTTTTATATCTAAATGATACATTTAATTTTGAAGAAGAATTAAAATTATTTATATCAAATGATTTATGTTTATTACTTTTTCTTGTTAAATTAATTGTATCTTTTAAACTTTTATTTTTTATTATATCTACATAACTATTTTTATATTCTTCATGATATAAATTATTTACACTTAAACATCTTGAAATTTTTCTTTTTTTTTTATTTAATGATTTCTTTGAAAAATCACTTTCATAATAATAATTTGATATTAAAAAATTATTTGAATTATTCCTTGTGTGACTATATTTAACTTTATTATTATTAAAATCATCTAATTGTTTTAATTTCTCATTATTCAATTTTACATTTTTTTCACTTTTATTATTTTTGTTTTTATTATTATCAGATTTATGTTTTTTTAATTCTTTTATTTTCATAGTAATTAATTCTTTAATTAATGAAGGTTCACTATATTCTAAAAAAGAAGAATTTCCATTTTTACTATTTCCATATTTTAAATATTCTTCAATATAATTAATGTTATTATTATCATCCATAATTAATTTTAAAAATAATTCAAATTAATAATTTTTCAATAATTAATATATTCAAAAAAAATAATTTCTAACTTACATAAAAACTAATAACTCAAATCAAAAATATAAATTAATTTATTTATCAATAATTTAAAAAACTTTTTCAAAATATGTTTCCATAAAAAAAATAAAAAAATGAATAAAACAAAATCAAAATCAAAAGACAAAAAAAAATCCAATCGTAAATCCCAACCAAAAATAAAAACAGAAGAAGAAGAAGAAATTCCAGATCCAATTGACTATGATTTAGAAGATGAAATTCATTCAATAGCAATAGAAATAATAAAACTTCATAAATCAGGTAAAATATTAAAAGACATTCCATTACAAACAACAAAAGAGAAAATGTTTAAATATTTTCAATATATATTTTCAAAAAGAAATAGAAAAGAAAGAGAAATATTAATAGTAAAACATTACATATCAAAATTTCCAAAATATTCAGAAATTCCAGAATCAAAAGAAAAAAATCAAATGTTAAATAAAATATGTCAATGTTTAAAATTTGAAAAAAAACCAAATGGACATATAATTTGTTGTTTAGGAGAACCGGGAGATAAATTTTATATATTATTTAAAGGTATTGTTACAGTTTTAATTCCTCAAGAATATGATTTTGAAATAACAGAAAGAGATTATATAAAACATTTAAGAAGATTATATAGAATGGAAGAATATGAAATATTAGAAAGAACAATTTATTCAAATATGAATATTAAAGCAAATGTTGAATTTTATGAATTAATTTCAAATATAAATCAACATATAAAAGATCATAGAGTTCCAGTTAATGATTATTTAGATAGAATTATGCCAATTACTGCAGAAGAAAAAGAAAATGAAGAAAATAAAATTCCAAAATTAAAAGTTAAATTATGGAATTATAAAAAAGTTTGTGATATTTCTGAAGGAGGAACTTTTGGTGAAGTGGCTTTAATGGATGATTATTCTAAAAGAACTGCTTCAATTGTTACTATTGAACCTTGTATTTTTGGTACTATTTCTAAAAATGAATATCAAGAATTTATTAGAGAAGCTGAAGAAAGAATGAGAAAAAATAATATTATTAATTTATTATCTCATTCTTTATTTGTTAATGTTAGAGAAGAAATTTTTATGAAACATAATTATTTTAATTTATTTAGATATATTGAATATAATCAAGGAGAATATATTTTTAAACAAGGAAATAAGAGAGATGAAATTTTTTTTATTAAAGAAGGAATTGTTAATATTGAAATGAATGGTTCTATTTCTCTTATAAATAATATTATAAATAGTTTTGGTTATAATATTAATGATAAACAATATGAAAAGTTAATTAAGAATAATTCTAATTTTAGAAATTTATATAATAGTGTTAATTATTATAGAGTATTTAATATTGATAAAAAAGATATTATTGGATTAGATGAATATTCTTATAAAGGACAATATTTTGTAAGTGCTAAAGTTTCTTCACTTAAATGTAGTTTATTTGCTCTTGAAATTGAATTTTTAGATGTTTTACTTAAAGATAGAGTAGTTAGAGAAAATTATAAAAATTTAATTCCTTATAGAATTAAATTTATGCTTTCTAGATTATTAAAAATTAAAAATACTTTTTTAAATAGATTTTTTGAATTTATTGAAAATGATGAAAAATATTATATGAAAAATGATTTTTTACCTTATAAAAAGAAAATGAAAGATTTTTCTAAAAGAGCTTTAAAAATTCAAAATACAAGATATAATAATAATTTTAGTCCTTTAATAATTCATTTGACAAGAACTAATTCTAAAGAATTTGAAATATATAAATCAGGTTCTATTACAAAAAAAAATTTATATATTTCAACATATCCAAAAAAAAATAATAATTGTTCTAATCAAAATTCTTTTAACTCTTTAATTTTAAGTAATGAAAATATTTCAACTACAAGAAATATTAAAAATATATCTTCTATTTTAAATACTACAAGATTAATTAAAAAAAATTTTTTTTTACCTGGAATTGATTTACATAAAATTAATATTCATACTGAAGGAAATAATAAATCAAAAGAAATTGAAAAAGAAAATGAAAATGAAAATGAAGAATTAAAAAATGAAACTTATCATCATCATCAATTAAGTAATAGTGATAATATTAGAAAATTTATTGAAATGAAAAATAATATTGTTAATAAATTAATTGATTCAAATTCTTTAACTTCAGATAATTTAGATATTAATAATAATAAAAAAGCACCTGATGTTGATTTTCTTGCTTTTGATAAATATGTTGAAAAAGTACAAAAAAAATCTATATTTTATCAAAAGAAAAAAAAATTAGGATGGAATGCAAAAAAATGTTTAAAAAATAAATTTAAATTCATTCCAATTGAATAAATAATTTAATTATTTAAATATATATATAACAAAAAAAAAAATAATATTAATAACCAAATAAAAAGAAAATAAGAAATTATAATCAAATATTTAAAAATAATCTATAAATGAAAAAAAGAGAATAAAAAAAACAATATTAACAAATAATTTAAAATTATATAATAATATTTAAAAAAAACTCAAAAAAAAAAAAAAATTTCTATATAAAAAGACAAAAAAAAATAAAAAAATATAAATTAAAACTAAAACAAAGAAATAAAAAAATAAAACAATAATTTATTCATTATTAATACTTTCTTTCTTAGAAGAAGCCTTAGAATTTTTCCCATATCTTTCTTCTTCAACTTTCCCTTTAACATCATCTAAATCACCAACAACAGGACTAGGATTTTCGTGTTCAAAACCTAAACTCATAATTTCTTGTTGAGATTGAACTTCAGGAATAATAGTCGGAGGTATTTCAGAAATTAATTTCTTAATTTCTTCTGGTTGAATATATTTTTGACTTAATTGAACTGCATTAGTCCACATATCAATATTTTCTTTTTTAAATCTTTCAACTACATTATTTATTTTATTATCAATTACATCACTATAATTAACAAGAGCTTTTTTTGTTATTTCATTATTTTCTATTATTTGCTTTTGTAATGATGATAAATCATTTGTTTTTAAATTTATATTTCCTTTTCCATTTAATATTGAATAAATATTTTGAAATTCTACTTTATTTAATATTTGATTTAATGTTGATTTTACTTCTTGTTCATTCATTCCCATTTTTGACTTATTATTTTTCATTTGTTCTTCTAATAATTTATTTGATTCATTTGTTAATCTTTCTATTTCTTTTTTTAATGTCTTTATTTCTTTTATATTATTTTTTAAATTTGAATTAAATTCATTAGATAAATCATTTATTTGTAAATTTAATTTATCTTCAATTAATTGATTTTCTATATTTGATATTATATCATTCATTATTTTTTGAATTTGTTCTTTTTCTTCTCTTTCTTTTATTATATCTTTCATATTTCCCATTTCACCTCCGCTTTCACTAAGAGTTTTTATTATTGATGATATTTGAGTGTCTATTTTATTTATTGATTTTGTATTATCTTTTAAATTATTTCCTAAAAATATTGTATCTCCTTTTAATTTTGATATTTGTTTTAATATATCATTTTCTTCTAATTTAAATATCATTTCATTTATTATTTGTTTTGTTTGAATTTCACTTGATTCTTTATCTAATTTTGAAAAACGTTTTGTATTATTTTCTATTATTTGATTTAATATATTTTGTAAATAATTTATTCTTTCTATTATTTGATTACTTATTTCATTTGTATTTTTATTCATTAAATTCATATTATTTATTGATTGAGCACTAAATTGATTTAAAATATTATTTGTTTGATTTATTCTATCATTTATTTCATTTAATTCAACATATCTTACTAATCTTTCATTCACAATATTAACATCAAATTCAATTTTGAAATTTTGTAATTTTTTCTCACATTGTTCATATAATTTTTTATAATCATTTATATTTTTATTAAATGAATCTTCAACTTGATATTGTCTTTTTAAAACTTGTTCTAAATCTTCTATTAAAGACATAAATCTTTCATCATTTAATTTTTTATCATTTTCAAATTGATTTTTAACTTCATTTGATAAAGAAATTAATTGTTGAATTAAAAAATTAATATTAGTACTCATTTTATTTGACATATCAACCATTTGTCTATTTAACATTTTATGTGAATTTCCAATATTAATTTCAGAAAATTGTTTAATTTCCATAATTTTATTAATTAATCTTGTTTCAATATCATTATAATTTTTTTTTATTTCTTCTTGAATTTTCGAAATTACTTTTTCATTACTTATAATTCTTTCATCTAAAGAATTATTTACTTTAATTTGATTTTCTAAATTTTTTTTTACTTGATCTGCTAATTTTTGAACAGCAATATGTAAACTTTTATCATTTAATCTTTGATTTATTTTCTCAATTTGAATATCAATATATTTAGTTAAATTTTGAATTTTTTCTGAATTTTCATTACTAACTTCCATAATATTATTTTTTAAAAGAATTGTATTTTCATATAAACTTCTTTTTATTTCATTAATATCATTTTCATATTTACCAAAAAATTTTTGATATTCATTTCTATTTGCAATATCGCCTTTAAAACGTTCTGTTATTTCTAATTGTACTGTTTGTGATATTGAAGAATTTAATTTTTCTAATAACATTTTATACATTTCTAAATCTTTTTTTCTTTGATTAACTTTCCATTGTTCTTGTTTATCAAATAAATTTTCAAATAAATTAATTTTTAATTTTATATTATTCATTTCATTCATATCAATTAATTGATTATTATCATTTTTTTCTATTATATTATTTCCATTCATTAAATTTGATTTTGTTTTATTTTCTAAATCTTGAATTTTTATATTAAATTTTATTTCATTTTGACCAATTCTATTTAATAATATTTCATTTGTTTGTTCTAAATTTAATATTTTTGTTTCTAATTGAGTAAGTTTTGATTCATATAATAAAGGACTTAAATTTCTACCATTTCCATTAATATTAATTTGAGGAGTTGATGGAATTTGAATTGGATTTTCTGTATTTTCAGATATATTAAAAGTTAAATCTTGTCTTGTTGAATTTATTCTTGGTAGTTTTGACATAATTAAAATTAAATTAATTAAATTTGTTTTTTTTTTTTTATTCATTATTATTTTTTTATATCTTATTTATTTATTATTTTTTATTATAAAGATATATATATACTGTTGATGGTCAAACAGAAGGTTTTACGAGAATACTTCCAAAAGGACTACTTACTTCACACATTGAATTCTTTGGAAGAAAAGAAACCTTAAGTCCATTAAAGGGTATGGGATATCCAG
>JAEEGK010024654.1_pt1 | contig 12440 bp, 8 predicted proteins | sample 8958771 | NCBI WGS metagenome assembly JAEEGK01 (sample SAMN16246547, study PRJNA631951) | gut metagenome | biome: gut microbiome; feature: rumen; material: SC-attached | host: Bos | place: Iran: Karaj | collected 2018-10 | reverse complement strand
ATAAATCTTTAAATTTACTTACATTATTTTTATAATCAAATAATTTTACAACATCTTCACTTTCTATATTATCTTTATCTTTACCATCAAATCCAGTCCACAATGTTTCTAGTATTTTTTTGCATCTATATATATTAAATAATTTATCTATAGAAAATATTTCTTTATTAATTGATTCAAAAAGTATTAAAGCTTTCTTTTTTTTACTGAGCCTTTTTACTAAAAAATATATATAACTAATTGTTAAGGTAAGATCATTGTTAAATAATAAAAGGCCTTCTTCAAATAAGTTTTGCATATAATAAAATAATAAAATATCACAATCAATTCCATTTGATAAACAACTTAAATATTTTTTTAAAAAACATCCACTTTCTAAACAATTTTCTTCTTGTTTAATTAAAAAAGCTTTTAAATTTAATCTATTTTCCCTAGATTTATTTTTTTCTTCAATTAAAGCTTGTAATTGTAAAATATATTTGTAATAGGATATACTTGAAGTTATTTTAGATTTATCTATAGTAAATAAAGAAATTTCTTGATTTGATTTATAAAAAAGGAACAATAATATTAATATAGTTCCTACAATAAATAAATAACTAGTACCATTAAAGGAAATTAAACTATTGAAAATTTTACCTATAAATAAACTTATATATCCCCAAAATAAAATGAAAGCAAACAAATTATTAATAAAAAATATATTTTTATTTGAATATCCTTGATATTTTGATAAATAATAAAAATTAACACCAGTAATAATCATACATATGATTAATAAAGGATAATTATCTTTAGGATTTCTAAAAAAAACGAATAAAATATTCATTAAAATTTTAGTAAATAAAAAAATAACATCAGTTAATGAATGTATTTTTTTATTTTTTGCTCTAAGACACATAGGATTATAAAAAATTAAATTTGTAACATATGATATAGATAATAAAATAATAATAGCTAAAATAGAAAAAGGTGCCTGAATGTCAAACCATAATCCATTTAAACATTTATAAGATTTACTAAAAAATGAAGAATTTGGAACGCTTTCACTACAATAAAAAACAGTTAAAAGTGTATGAAAAATTTGTCCAAAAAATGAAGAAGATATGAACGGAATTATAAATCCTAATATATAAATTGGCCATAGTGACTGTAATGTATTATTGTAAATTTTAAAGGCTATTATTATGAAAAAAATTAAAGTTAAAATGATAAATGAAATAACAAAATTTAAAATAATGAAATATGTTGTAGAATTTTCTCTTGCAAAACTTATAAGTAAAATATATTTAGTCATATTATGCAATTGGTCTGTCGCCTTTGAATTCCATATTGAAAGAAACTATAAATATTTTATTAATATTTTTACTTACTGGAGTATTTAATAAAAAAACCATTAAAATTAAATATTCTAATATTAGAAAAAATACTTCTGTATAAAAAGAATAAAAGTAATGTTTTAACATTGTGTGATAAACTGGAAATATAAAATTAAAAAATGAATGATAATAATTCATTAACTTTGATATTTCACTTTTCTCAAAAGCATTAATAAATTTAATGCTTGTTGAAGCCATTTTTTTAATTGAAAGATTTAATTTATTTTTTTATTTTTGCTAAGTATTTAAATTATTATTTAAAATTAAAAAATAAACATTAATGGACAAATTATAATTTATTAAAGGATATTATGTTTTTTTCATTTTCTAAAAGAGAGTAAAATGAATTATAATAAAATAAGAAAAATTTAAAATAATAAAAATATTTAAAATATGGAAAAAAATAATGAATATATTAAAGCAGATACATCATCAGATAATTCAGATCCAGATTTAAATATATCAGAAAGAGAAAAAGAAACAATAAATTTAAATACTATTCCAAAAAGAAAAATAGGAAAAAATTTTCTTTTCACTTTTTTTTGTTATAAAAAATTAATAGGAATTCCAGATTCAATTAATTCTTATTTAATAACAAATATAGTAATGCTCTTAACTGAATTAGGTTGGTTTTTATCAAATAATACATTTTATTCAATTAACATTTATTATATTCAATTTTCTTTTTTTTTAATTACAATTTATTTTATGTTTATTTGTTTTTTTAATGAACCCGGAATCATACCAAAATTTAATAAAAATTACCAAATTAACAATACTGACATTAATTTAAATAATGAAATGACAGAATTTAAAAATAAAAAACAAATTCCTTCTATTTTAAAAGAAAGAAAATGTAAAATTTGTCATATAATAAAACCTCCAAAAACTTCTCATTGTAAATTTTGTGATAATTGTGTTATAAATTTAGATCATCATAGCTTTTTTATTAGTAATTGTATTGGGATTAGAAATCAAAAAAATTTTTTTTTATTTTGTTTTTTTGGTACAATTGCAAGTTTATTAATATTAATATTTAATTTAATTCATATTTCTTATATTTTTTTTTTCTCTGAATTTTCAGTTATAAATTCAATGTATAAAGGAAATAAATTTTTATTAATTATATCTTTAATATTAATTATTTTAGGGATAATCTTTTGTTTAATATTTAATCGAAATATTATTTATATTTTTTCAATTTCTGGAATTGGAATAATTACTTTAATTATTTTATTCTATAATTATTTACCTTTTGAGAAATTTCCTTCTTATTTTAATCCTTTTTCAATTATTATTTTATTTGGTTCTATTGGATTTTTTATTTTTATTTTTGGAAGCTTTTGTACTCAAATTAATAAAATTACTAATGGAGATGCTAATTTTAAAAACGATATAATTGAAAATAATAATAATACAATTGATGATTCTTTCAATGAAAATAAAAGTTTTTATGAAAAAATAAGAAATTTTAAAAATTTTCTCCTAATGAAAATACCACAAAGTTTAGTAGATTTAGATAATGATATATAAATCTTAATTTTCTTGTTAAATAACTAATTTTTAAAGTAAAATAATTAATTATTAAATAAAAAAGTATAAAAATAAATAAATTAAAATGTTAAAAATAAAATGGATAAAAATTGGTGGATAAAACTAAAAAAAAACAAAGCTCTTGAAATTTTTAAGAAATATTTATATTCTATAATAAATCAATTAAATGAAAGAGATATAAAAGGTCATATGTTTAAAAAAGGATTAAACATAGATGAAATCTTAATAGAAGAATCCTCTAAAGAAATAGATAATTATTTAAAAATAAAAATAAAACCAAAAAAAAAAATAAAAAAATCATCTTCAATTACTGAAAATACAGAAAAAAAAGAAAATAAAAGAAATATAAGTTTATTATATATGTGTTTATTAAAATTTAATGGATTATTAAGATATATGTATTTCCAAGGTTTAAATCATGATGATATAAATAAAATGGCACATTTTATTAAACATACATTTAGAAAAAAAGGGACTTATGTTTTTAGACAAAATGATAAAAGTGATGCTTTATATGGAGTTATTAAAGGAAAAGCTGTTATAAGATTAGTTAACACTATTGATTATACTAAAAAATTTATGAATGAGGCTTCTAATGGAGGTGATTTTTATTGTGAAACCAATGATAGAATTAATATTCAATGTTTTATGAGTGATTGTGAAGTTGAGGAAGATGAAGAAGAAGAAGAAGAAGAGAATGAAGACAGCAGTGATAAGGAAGAAAGTATTTTGGGGTTTAGAGAAGATTTAGATAGTGATTATAATACTAATTATAATGATAATAATAGTGAGAATAATAATAATAAGAATATTAATATTAATAAGAATAATATTAAGAGTAGTTTGAAGAATAATAGCAAAAATATTAATAAGGAAATTAAAGGAAAAAATAAAGTTAATTTTAAAAAATTAAACACAATTAAACCAAATAAAAGAAAAACTCATAAAAGCAAAACTCAAAAATTTCATAATTTAAAAATCCAATCTTCAGAAAATCAAAAATCAGAAAATGAAACAAAAAAAGAAAAAGAATTTAAAAAAGAACCAAATGACGACCCATTAAACCCTCAATCACCGATTAAAAAAAAATCAAAAAAAAGACAAAAAACTCAAAAACCTTTAAAAAACAATATATTTCAAACTCAAAATCCATTATTACTATTAAATGAAAAAATAGAGAAAATAAAAAAAAAATTAAAAAAATCAAATGAAAAAATAATAATTAAAGCAATAACAAATCATCAAACACCAAATCCTCCAATAGAAGGAGAGGTGTTAGAAAATTTTATAAAAGAATTTGAAATAGAAAATTTTTCTTTAACAAATGGAATGTGTTTTGGAGAATGGGGTTTATTATATTCAATTCCAAGAACAACATCAATTTATGCTTGTGAAGATACAGATTTATTTTATTTGGAAAAGGAATTTTTTAATAAAATTTTATTAAGTAAATTTCTTAAAAATGATTCTCATAAAATTAATTTCTTAATACATAAATTTCCTATTTTTAAAAAAGATTTTAAAATGAGACATATATTTACTAAAATAATTCCTTTATTTGTTAATAAAGATAATATTATTTATACTCCTTTTGATAATGCTGAAAATATTTATTTAATTTATCAAGGAGAAGGATTATTAGTTAGTTTATCTAATTCTAAAGATAGAGAGGATTATATTATTAGAAAAAATAATTTAAATATTATATCTAGATTACAAGAAGGTGCTATTGCAGGAATAGAAAGTTGTTTAGATATTAAATGTAAATATCAATATGCTTTCATTATTACTAGAGATTTTTCTACTTTGCTTAAAATTAATATTAAATTTATTTCAGAATTATATAAAGATTTTAACAAAAGCTTAATTCCTCTTTATGAAAGTCAACAAGCTCTTTATCAGAAAATTCAAAACACTAGTGAAAAAATTAAAGTGATTGAAAAATTAAAAAAAAGGTTTTCTTTAAGTAAAGTTGTTAGAGACTTTTTAAAAAAGAATAATAAAAAAAATTATTCTAATGATTTTAAACATTTTCAAAAAGTTGTTAAGTACAATAAAAAAAATGATAATAAAGATAATAGTATAATGAATATTAAAAAGTTACATTTTTCTAATAGCAAATTACGAGACATTAAATTAAAAATTCCTTTTAGCAGTCCAAAAAAAATTATATTCACCAATAAAATTCTTTCTGAAAATTTATCAACAAATAGGCAATCAAGTATTTCTCCTTTAAGTTCAGAGAGAGGAAAAATCAATGAAAATATCACAAATTATAATTCAAGAAATAAAAATAATTATTTTAGTAATCAAAGAAGTAATTCTCAATTAGATAGAACTAATATAATATATAAATCTTCTAAAGATAATTCCGCTTTAACTATTAGTCATATTAGAAATAATTCTGCATTAAGTATAAATAATAATTATAATATTATTTCAAAAGGAAAAAAAGAAAAATTTCTAAGACAAAAAATATTATCTTTTCAAAATGTAAATACTGGACAATTTAAATTACCATTATTATCTGAAATGATTAAGAAGTAATTAATAAGATTTATATTTATTTATTTTTTGATTTTTTGAAATATAGATTGTCAATAAATTTTAAAATAAATAATTTAACTTTATTTAAAAAATATTTTGAATTATTTTTTTTGAGCTAAATTTATAATGAAAAGTGATGATGAAGAAGAAATGATAAAAAAGAGAATATTTAATAAATTTTTAAGAGCAAGATATATAGCAAAAAAAAGAATAAATTCATATATCAAAGAAGACCCAAAATATAGTAATGAAAATAAGATATTATTAAAAGATAAAATGGCAAGTCAATCACTTAAAAATATAAAACAATTAAATAATATAAGACAAAAATTAAATTCTTTAAATGTAAATATAAATGTGACTAAAGAAATAAGAGAAGAAAACGATGAATTTTATAAAGGATTTCAAAATATAAAAGATTATAAAAAAAAATATATTAAAAATTATGATGAAAATACAGAAAATTACCAAAAATTTGAAGATATAGTTTTGCATTATAAAGATAAAGGTTATTATAAAATTCCTAAATTAAGCGGAGAAACTAATAATATATTTAAAAGAGAGCCTCTTTTAATAAAAAAAAGTAATATGCAAAATATATTAGATACTTTTAAATTATATCCTAATTCTAGAAAAAATATAATTTTTTTAAATAATACAAAAAAATATGTTTATAATATTATGAAAAGAAATAGAAAAAAAAAATATTTAGAAACTGATGTTGAAAAAAAATACTCTGCTTCTATGAAGAATGTAAAAAATAGTATAAATTATCGTTTTGAAAGAAATATAAAAAATAAATTTTTAACTGAAAAAGTTCATTCAATGAGTCATTTAACTGTCACAACAAATTCACAAATCTCATCAGAGAGAAATGAAAAAAATTTAAAATTAAAATATAAGAGAATGAAAAACACAGATTTTAATAATTCTAATACTAAAAGAAAAATAGGTAATGAAATGAAATTAATTAAAAGTATAGTTAATATTAAAAAGAAAAAAAGGACAAAAACAAATTTATTAGATTTAGAAAAATCTTTATTTCCATATAATCCTCAAAAATGTTCAAAAGAAAATATAAAGAAAAATCATGAAAATTATAAAGAAATTATGAATGAAAATTTAAATAATAATAATACCAATGATGGAAATAAAAATAATGAAAGAACTACTCAAATTGACCCAATTTTAGAAAAAGAAAATAAAAAATTAGAAATAGAAATAAAAAACTTAATAAAAAATATTGAAGAATTAGAAGAAGAAAATAAAATTGAAAAAAATAAAAGAATATTTAAACAATTAACAACAAAATTTATTCCATTAGATGTAAGTAGAAGACAATCAGATATAATATATAAAAAGAAAAGATCAAAGCAGTTTATTAACGTATCTCCAACTCCTAAATTAAGTAATTTTTCTTTAAAACCATCATCAATAAACAATAATAAACAAAGAATAAAATATAAAAGCATTACTGAAACTCATAATAATTATAATATTAATAATGAAAATACTATTAACAATAATAGCAATAATGATTTATTTAATACAATTAATAATATTAATATAAATAATTTTTCTATTGAAAATATTGACTTCAATGAATATGATAAATTAAAATCTCAATTTAATAGTTTTGATACAGAAGATAAATTTTTAGAATATACTTATAATTTAGTTAATTCAGGTCAATATTCTAAAGTTATTATAATGTTAAAATTTTTTTTAAAGCATTTTAGAAATTTACCCAATCAAAAAATTGAGGAAAAGTTAAATATTAATGATAAAAATCCATCAATGATTTTAAAAAATATTAGAGAAATAAATAAAAAAATTAGACGAAGAGATATTTTTGATAAAATAAAAACAATTTATTTAAGAAATAAATCTTATGAAAATATAATGAATAAATTAAATAAATTATCAAATAATGAAAAATCCTTATCAAAAATGGATAAAAATTTAGTAAAAACTTTATCTCAATTATATGATTAAAAAAATAAAAAGAAAAAAATATATTTTTAAACAATAAAATAATTATCTTATTAATTATATATAATTATATAAAATATTAATTAATGATATCCAAAAATTATACAAAACCAAAATTAAAAATTATAAAAAAATGATTTCAAAAAGTTTTTGTGCGGAATTAAGCGAAAACAACTTTTTATTAGAAAAATTAACAAGACCTTCAAATAGATGTTTAACTCCAAACGATTGTTTTCTTCCAAAAAATTTTGTGCCAAGATTAAAACCAAAAGAAACAATTTTTATTGAAGAAGAGGGAAAAACCTTTTCTTTACATTTACCTTTTTATGATGAAAAAGAAAATAAAGATTCTTTTTATTCAACTGATGAATTTTCTTCTGATGAAGAAACACAATTTATTATTAATGTATCAGACAAAAAAAAAATGGAAAAAAAAAAGAATGTAATCACAATTTTAGGAAAATTAAGAGAAAAAAAATTATTAATGTAAAAGAAAGAATCTTATGTAAATATGTATTTTTTAAAATGATAATTTATATGTTAAATCTAATCTCTTTGTAGCAAATAAGTATTTATTTCTTAAAATAAAATATAAGTTTTAAGGGGATAAAATGTAAATATATCTCTAAAATCAAAAAGAAGTTACTTTTAATGATAGAACATATATAAAAATTTGATATATATATTATATATTTAAAAACATGTAATGTAATAAACAATACCTAAAAAAAATTTTTGAAAAATAATTAAATAATTATTAAAGGGAAAAAATATGAATTAATAAAATTAATAAATTAAATACATAACTTATAAAATTTAAAAAAATGTTAGACTCCAATGAAAAAAATTCTCAAAATTCAAATATAGAAAATTCAAATCAAAACAAAGAAAATTTCAATGAATCAGAAGAACAACAAATAAATAATGAAGATTCAGAAAATATAAATGATGAAGAAAAAGAAGAAGAAGAAGAAGAAGAAGAAAAAAAAGTAGAAAATTATATTTCAAAAAATGATATGAATGAAAATAATGATAATAATACTTCATATAAATTTGAAGAAACAAGAGATTCAATAGGAAGAAATTTATCCAAACCACATTTTGAAATAGGAGAACATACTTTTATAACAAATGGTAAATTTATGGAAATAAATCCTCATTATCATATATTAAATAATAGAATTAATGATATTAGAAATAATATATATAATAATACAAAAGAAACTTTAATTTTAAAAGGTTCTATTCAAAATAGTAAAAATCATTTAAGGGAAAATTCTAATAGAGTTATTAAAAATATTATAGAAAAAATTTGGATAGTGAGAAAAATGTGTGAAAATGAAAGTAAAAATATTCAAAAAATTCATAAAAATTGTTTAAATCAATTTTCTAATGTTGTTAAAGAAAATAAAGAAATTCAAGATGAATTAAATGAATGTGAATATATGTTAAATCATTGTGAAAATGAAATTGGGTATAAATTATTAGGAAATCCTTGTTATTCTTTTATGAAAGTTAGAGGAACGGGAAATCAAGATGGGATTTATAATAAAACTTCTTTTAAATAAGTATTTTATATATTTTTATTTTAGTTTTTTTTATTTATAAGGATTAAATTCTATTTAAATATCATAAATACATTAAGCTCAATTATTTAAAGATTATTATTTATTAGTGTCTAAACTAATTTTATATTTCTATTTTATAAATTTGATTTTGTCTATAATATTTATAATAATTTATTTTTGGTTAAAATAAAATCTAATTATCATAATCAAAAACAATAATATTCGAAAATTTAACTTTTTTATTAATTTTATTATTTTCGATTTTGCCTTTATTTATATTAGAATTATTTTTATTATATTGTTTTCCAAAAATTTCTTTAAAACCTTTTTCATTATAAAATTTTGAATCTTCAAGATAATCTCTATTAATTTTCGTATTAATTTTGGTGAAACAAGAAATTTTTTCAGAAAAACTTAAACTTTGATTTTTCATTTTTTCAATTTCAATTAAAATTTCTTCTTTGGAAAAAAAACATTGAAAACAAAGATAAAGAATAATTAAAACCAAGAAAAAAATAATAATTTTAAAAGGAAAAATTTCTTCAAAATCAATATTATCATTAATAATTTTATTCATTTATTTAAATAAATATTTTTCATAATTCATGTAAAAAAAATAAAAAATATGACAACAAACACTTCTCTTGCTGATACTTATATAAATTTCATTCAACCTTCATCTTTCATAATGTTACATAATGGAGATTTAAAAAGAAGAAGAAATAAATTAAATTATAAAGATATTTATATTGAAAAAATTGGATATACAAATATTATTATTAAAGGAAGAAGAGGTAAAAGCTATATAAGTAAAACTGTTAATTTAGGAAAAGGAAAGTCTTTATCTAAATTACTTGAATTTGAAAAAAGAAAATTAAATTTAAGTGAAACGAGAAAAAATAAACATAAAAGTTTCTTTTATCAAAAAAATGATGAAGATAAAGATAAAAATTATACTTTTAATGATGAAGATGAAAAACAAAATAATTTTAAAGGAAATGATATAAGTGAAATTAAATTTAATAGAAGTATTATTACTAATCAAAATAAAAGTGAATTAAATTTAAATGAAGAAATTAATATTGTAAATTTTAATTTAATGAAAGAAAAATATAACACAAATAAAATTAGTGATAGAAAAAATAATAGAAATAAAAAGAAAATTGAATTATTTTCAAATAATGAAACTTTAACTTTAAAAAAAATACCAAATGATTTAACTCAATTTTTTTCTACTAATTTCCAAGATGAAAATCAAATTAAAAGTTTAAAAAGAAAATTGATTAATTTTGAAGATCTTAAATTGTCTTCTCATGAAAATAATAATAATAATGATTTTAAACATAATTTTTTTAATAATGAAAAACATCATTATAATAAAATTAAAAGTATTACTCAAATTAAAAAAATAACGAATCTAGGTAATAATTTGAAAGAAAATTTAGGAAATAATTCTCAAAATGCATCTAATAAATATTCTAGTGATAATAGTTTAAACATTTCTCAAAAAAATACAGATAATAATATTCATTTAATTAAAAAAGACCTTAATAAAAATTCATTTAAAGATTTTGAATTAATCAAAAATAGAAGTGCTGAACCTAATAATTTTAATAATATAATTCAAAATTTACATTTTCCTTTAATTGATAATGATAAATTAATCAGAACTAATTCGTATTTAAATCAGAAAGAAAATCTAAAAAATAATGAATCTATTAATAATAAAAAAAACTATGAAAATGAAAAATTAAATGAAAAAATATTGAAATCAAAAAATTTATCATCATTACCAAAAATGAATAATGAAAAATTAGAGAATAATTTACAAGAATTAAAAGATAAAATAATCTCAAATGATATAACAATAACACCAAATTCAATTAAAACAAGTACAGAAAATACAATTAAACAAGATTTATCTTTAATTCAAAATAAAAATAATAATTTTAATGAGAGTAATAATAAAGATAATGAAAGTTTTTCTGATAAAGATAATAAAGACAAAAGACAATTAATAAAAAGAGAAATTATAATTATTGAAAATCCATTAAATGGAAAAAGAGAATTAATTGATTTTCAAAATGGAAAAAACATTGATGATATTACATTAAATATTAATAATGAAGGAGAAGATATTTTAATTAATAAAAATACAGGATTACCAATTGATATGTTTAATTATATTATAGATAATAAAACAGGGAAAAAGATTTTTTCAGTATATGAAGATAAAAATAAGAATAAAGAAAATAATAATGATAATTTATTATATAAATGTAATGATTTAGAAATTAAATATAATAATAAAACAAAAGAAGAATACTTACATAATAAACAAACAGGAGAAAAAATTAATGGAATTATAATTAAAAAACTCCCTAATAATAAAAATATATTTATAGATAAAAAAACTGGTGAAGAGGCGCATAATATAATAAAAAGTATAAATCATGAAACAGGTGAAGAAAAATTATACATAATTAAACCAATAAAAAAAGAAAAAATAAAAATTATTAAAATAAAAGATCCAAGGACAAAAAAAGATATTTTAATTGATATGAATACTGGAGAAGAGATTAAAAATATATCATTTAAAGAAGAAAAAGGAGATAAAAAATTATATGATAAATTAACAGGAAAAGAAATTCACATTTTAAATATTGAAAAAGATGATAATAATAATGACATTTTTATAATTAATAAAAATAATGTATTTCCTAAAAAGGTTGAAATAATCAGTATTAAAGATCCTCAAAGTCAAAAAGAAATTTTAATAAATAAAAATACAGGAAAAGAAATTATAGATATTGAAAAAAAAATAAATCCAAAAACAAAAAAAGAAATTTTAATTGATAAAGAAACTAATGAAGAAATTAAAGATTTAGAAATTAAAAAAGATTTTTTAACTGGAAAAAATATTTTTTTTATTAAAAATAATAATGATTATAGCATAGAAGATGATAATAAATATAATAAGATAAAAAATAATAATATATTTAAATTTATTTTATTCAGATTATGAATAATTTAAAATAATAACATTATTATTTTTGTTTTAAAAAAAAAAAATAATTTAATTATTATATATATTATTTAAAATAAGATTTATAAATATTTCATCTATAAAAAAATAATATTTATAATAAAACTAAAGAAAATAAAAATAATATAATAATAAAAGAAAATAATAATATTAATCTTAATAAACAAAAATATTCATTAAATTAATTTAAATCAGGATTAGAAGAATCAATATTAATTATATAAAAATCATATTTAATTTAATATATTATAAATGAATTAGAATTATTTTGAAAAATAAATATTTTTAAATTTTTTATAAATAAGTAATGGGGATGGGGGATTGGGGATTGGGGATTGGGGATTGGGGATTGGG
>JAEEGK010024653.1_pt1 | contig 12441 bp, 7 predicted proteins | sample 8958771 | NCBI WGS metagenome assembly JAEEGK01 (sample SAMN16246547, study PRJNA631951) | gut metagenome | biome: gut microbiome; feature: rumen; material: SC-attached | host: Bos | place: Iran: Karaj | collected 2018-10 | reverse complement strand
AAGAGTGTCGAGAGAGTCCCCTACCCTTTTCAGTACATCGGTATCAGACTGCATACAGATAACCTTGATAGGTTTTATGGCAGTGAGGGCATGTCGCAACTGCATCACCTCGCGTGGTGATACCCTACCTGTTGCCACTCTTGATACTATACGTTCCATATCGCCTATGCGATGCAGTTCGTCTTCTATCACATCGCGAGAATCTGGCTGGCGGAAGAAGTAATCAACCACATCCAGACGCTCGTTGATTCTCTTCTGTTCCCTGAGAGGGAAAACAAGCCAACGGCGCAACATTCGTGCTCCCATGGGTGAAACAGTGTTGTCTATTACATCAACGAGGGCTGTTCCTCCTTCATGTAGTGGAGCATTGATTTCCAAATTGCGCACAGTAAAACTGTCAAGTCTTACGTAACGCTCAGCATCTATACGTTGTATCTTTGTTATATGCTGAATATGGGTGTGCTGGGTTATCTCCAGATACTGCAGTATGGCACCTGCTGCCACCTGTCCGTCCTTTATCTGTTCCACACCAAAACCTTTCATATTCCTCACCTTGAAGTGATGGTGTAGTTTTTGTGTGGCTGTCTGCTCTGTAAATACCCAGTCATCCATTTCATAGAGGCACAGACGATTGCCAAACATCTGTTCGGTCTTCAGTTTGGTACCTCTCAAAATCAGCACCTCCTTAGGCATGAAGTTGGTGATGAGTTTTTCGACATATTCGTGGTTGCCCTGATCGATAAGGAACTCACCAGTAGAGATATCTAGCAGAGAAAGTCCTATGGCTGTCTTGCCGTAGTGTATGGCGCAAAGGAAGTTGTTCTCCTTATAGTTAAGCACATTGTCCTGCATAGCCACACCTGGAGTAACCAGTTCGGTGATACCTCTCTTCACCAGTTTCTTGGTCAGCTTAGGATCTTCGAGTTGGTCGCAGATAGCAACACGTCTGCCTGCCCTAATGAGTTTAGGCAAGTAGGTGTCGAGAGCGTGATGAGGAAAACCAGCCATAGCATCGCCCTTGGCTGCACCATTGTTACGCCTTGTCAGTGTGATGCCCAATATCTGTGCTGCATCAGTAGCATCGTCGCAATATGTCTCATAGAAATCACCACAACGAAACAGAAGCAGAGCATCAGGATGCTTTGCTTTAAGATCAAAAAACTGTTTCATCATCGGCGTCAGTTCGCCGTCTTTCTTTGCCATAACTATGAACTATGCATTATGAATTTTCTTCCACCCTTTCCATGTGAAGTATGCTCCCATCAGTATGAATGGTATGGAGAGTATCTGTCCCATGTCGAATGGCAGTCCCTCCTCAAATGCCTCCTGCACCTCCTTGGTGTATTCTATGAAGAAGCGGAAGGTGAAGATAAGCAGTATGTCGAGTCCGAAGAAGAACGATGTGCCCACCAGTTGAGGTTTCTTGCGCCAGAAGTACCACAGTACGAAGAAGAAGCAGAAATATGCAATAGCCTCATACAACTGTCCTGGATGGCGTGGCAACATATCCACACGCTCAAAGATGAATGCCCAAGGCACATCGGTAGGTTTGCCAATTATCTCGCTATTCATCAGGTTGCCCATCCTTATAAAACCTGCTGTTATGGGTACAGAGATGCTGATGGTGTCGAGCACCGTCCACATCTTCACCTTCAGGTTGCGACTGTATAGCAATAGGGCGAGGATGATGCCTATGGTACCACCATGACTTGCAAGTCCCTCATAACCTGTGAAGTGCCATGAACCATACATATCCTGTCTGATAGGCAATAGCATCTCTATCATGTGAGTACCACTTGACAGGAAATAGTCAGGCTCATAAAACAGGCAGTGGCCCAGTCTGGCACCTATGAGTATGCCTATGAAGCAATATAGGAACAGAGGCTCAAACTTCTCGTCAGGCAGGTTCAGTTTTCTGTACAGATACTTCACGGTGAAGTATGAGAGCAGTAGTCCTACCAGCCAACAGGTGCTGTACCATCTGATGGTCAGTGGTCCTAAATGGCAGAGGACCGTATCAGGATTCCAATATATGTAAAGCAGATCCATCATACGTTAAATCTGAAGTGCATTATGTCGCCGTCCTGTACAACATACTCCTTGCCTTCTATGCCCAGTTTGCCTGCCTCCTTGATGGCAGCCTCTGAACCATACTGTATATAGTCATCGTACTTTATCACCTCAGCACGGATAAAGCCCTTCTCAAAGTCGGTGTGGATAACACCAGCACACTGAGGAGCCTTCCAACCCTTTTTAAAGGTCCATGCCTTCACCTCCATCTCGCCCGCTGTGATGAATGTCTGCAGGTTGAGCAGAGCGTAAGCCTTCTTGATAAGACGGTTGACACCACTCTCCTCCAGTCCCATCTCTTCGAGGAACATCTGCTTGTCCTCGTAAGACTCGAAGCTGGCGATGTCTTCCTCAGTCTTAGCAGCCACAATCATTGACTCGGCACCCTCTTCCTTGGCAATGGCATCGATTTTCTTTGTCCATTCATTGCCGTCCTTAGCTGATGACTCGTCAACATTGCACACATAGAGCACAGGTTTTGCAGTCAGCAGGAAGAGGTTCTTGGCAGCAAGTTGTTCCTCCTTAGATTCAAACTCCACCGTACGGGCATTCTTGCCCTGTTCCAGACATTCCTTATAGGCTGTCAGTACTGCAAGTTCCACCTTTGCGTCCTTGTTGCCTGTTGATGCCACCTTTTGAGTTTTGGCATAGCGGCTCTCGATGGTCTCAAGGTCTTTGAGTTGCAGTTCAGTATCTATTATCTCTTTGTCTCTAATAGGGTCTATAGTACCGTCAACGTGAGTGATGTTGTCATCCTCAAAACAACGCAGCACATGAATTATAGCGTCAGTCTCGCGGATGTTGCCAAGGAACTTATTGCCCAGTCCCTCACCCTTTGAGGCACCCTTCACCAGTCCTGCTATATCTACTATCTCACATGTAGCAGGCACTATTCTGCCTGGATGCACTATCTCGGCAAGCTTGGTCAGACGCTCGTCTGGCACTGTGATTACGCCTACGTTAGGTTCTATAGTACAGAAAGGGAAGTTTGCTGCCTGAGCCTTTGCGCTCGACAGACAGTTGAACAATGTTGACTTGCCCACGTTAGGCAGTCCTACGATACCACATTTTAAAGCCATATCTCTATTTTATTTTTTTCCTTTATTTTGAAACTGCAAAGTTACAACAATTTTTGCAAATAGCCAAATCGGATTTCTATGACAGTTTGTCGCCATACATCAAGTCGCCAGCATCGCCCAGACCTGGTACTATATATTTATGGTCGTTGAGTATTGGGTCTATGGCTGCTGTGTAGAGCACTATGTTGGTGTTAGGGAACTTCTCATTCAGACGTGCTATACCCTCTTCAGTAGCTATTACTGAGGCAAGCACTATCCTTCTCGGCACACCCTTGGTGATGAATGCCTTATGGGCGAGGATAAGGCTCTCGCCTGTTGCCAGCATAGGGTCAACGAGTATGAAGGTCTTATGACTCAGGTCTGGAGTGGCGATATACTCTATATGCACATCGATGTTGTTACACTCGCGATCGGTATAGTAGCGATAAGCAGAGAGGAAGGCATTGCCAGCCTTGTCGAAGATATCGAGAAAGCCCTGATGAAAAGGCAGTCCGGCTCTGAAAACTGTGCCTATCACTATGTTGTCCTTAGGCAGGTTCATCTTGGCTGTTGCCAGTGGTGTTACCACTTCCTTTTCCTCATACCTAAGCGTCTTGCTAATCTCGTATGCCATCAAACTGCCTATGCGCTTGATGTTGTTACGGAAACGCATACGGTCCTTCTGGATTTCTACATCGCGTAGCTCTGCTACAAACTGATTGATGATGGAGTTATTCTCTCCTAAGTTGATTACTTTCATGGTTATGTCGATATGCCGTTATTTCGATATGTCGATATGTTGAGGGGTCATTACATCAGTGCTTTCACTATCTCGCTCACCTGTTGGGTGCGAGTCATAGTGTAGAAGTGAAGCACAGGGAATCCCTCTCTCAGCAGTTCCTCGCCCTGCTTTATGCCCCACTCTATGCCTACCTTCTTCACCTCGTCGTTGTCCTTGCAAGCCTGCACCTTGTCCACCAGCAGTTGTGGCAGCACTACGGCAAAGGTCTGTGGCAACACATTGAGCTGTGTCTTAGTGGCAAAGGGTTTCAAACCTGGCAGAATAGGAACGTTGATGCCTATCTCCGAACAGCGGTCGCGGAAGCGCAGTATCTGTTCTGTGCTATAGCTTATCTGTGTTGCTATGTACTCTGCTCCAGCATCAATCTTCTGTTTCAGATAACCCATATCAGTAAGGAAGTTTGGTGCCTCCACATGTTTCTCAGGATAGCCTGCCACACCAATACAGAAGTCCGTACTGTGCGAGGTGTTGGGTTCGCCATCGATGAATTCTCCCTTGTTCATCGCGCTTATCTGTCTTACCAGAGCGTCGGAATGGGCATGACCGTCTTTGTTTGGTACAAAACGGTTAGTGCCAGGCATGGCATCGCCTCGCAGAGCCAACACATTCTGTATTCCTAAGAAGTCGAGGTCTATGAGCAGGTCTTCTATGTCGTATTTGCTCATACCACCACAGATAACGTGAGGCACTACCTCGATGCCATACTTCTGTCTGATGGCAGCACACACGCCAGTAGTGCCAGGACGGCGACGCACCACATGGCGTTCTATCAGTCCGTCTGGTCGCTCTACATACTTCATCTCCTCTCTGTGTGAGGTAACATTGATGAAGGCAGGATTATAGGGCATCAGCGAGTCTATTGCCTGATATATCTTGTCTAGTCCGTCGCCCTTCAGTGGGGGCAGCAGTTCAAATGAGAAACGAGGTTTGCCACTCTCCTTCGCTTGGGCTATTATTTCTGTAACTTTCATATCTTATATGATGTCTAATTTATTCATGAATATGCACACAATGAGTATGGGGCACACTATGCGTGAGAAGAAATAGAATGTCTTCACCACCCATGCGCGACGAGGATAGAGTCCGTTGCTGGTCAGCTCTACCATAACTGTCTCTTTTGGCATTACCCATCCCACTATCAGTATGGTGAAAAGTGCACCTAATGGCAACATTATGTTGGCTGTGAGTTTGTCGAAATTATCAAAGAAGCTGTCGCCAAAGAATCCTATACCCTTATGCGAGAGACTGTAGGCACTCAGCACTCCGATGACAGAGCAGAAAGCGCTCACCACCCATGCTGCCTTGCTACGAGAGAGGGGTGTCTCCTGAGATATTACTGCAGTACCTATCTCATGCATAGAGATGGTAGAGGTGAGGGCTGCTATGGTGAGCAGCAGGTAGAACATCACACTTACCACATAGGCTACACTGTGGGGGAAAGCCTGCTCAAAGACATTTGGCATAGTCATAAACACCAGACTCGGACCTGCATCAGGCTCCACGTTTACTGAGAAGGCAGCAGGGAATATCATCAGTCCTGCCATCATTGCCACAGCTACATCTATGAGCGTTATCTCGACAGTTGACCTCAGCAGGTTGGTCTCCTCTTTGAAGTATGAGGCATAGGTGCACAGACAGGCTGCACCTAAACTCAGTGAGAAGAATGCCTCACCTAATGCCTTGAAAGCCACATGGGCATTCAGTTTGGTGAAATCAGGGTTCAACAGGAATCGTATGCCGTCAAAAGCGTTAGGCAGTGAACATGAAGCACCTATCAGCAGTATCAGGAGCATTATGAGTGTTGGCACCATAATCTTCGATGCCCACTCTATGCCCTTGCGCACACCTCTTACTATTATCATCTGCGTGAGCAGAATGAAGCCCACAGAGATTACGCTGGGCAGGTAGTTGTCTGGTGCCATAAGGTGGGCGAAGGTGTTGTTTATATGTTCCTGACCACCCAGCACACCATCTCCCAAAGCCAGTCCGAAGAAATACACACACCAACCTGCTATCACACTATAGAAACCTAAGATGAGCGAACCACCCAGCACACCTATGGCACCTATGATACCAAAGACTTTCTTGCCGCCAGCCTTTCTGTATGACGAAACAGCATTCTTTCCGCCATTGCGTCCTATGATGAATTCACCCATCATGCCAGGAATGCCTATCAGCAGCGTGATGATGACGTATAGCAGTACGAAGGCTGCTCCGCCATTCTGTCCGCAGGTGGTGGGGAAATGCCATATATTGCCCAGACCCACTGCACTACCTGCCGTAGCAAAGATAATGCCGAGTCTGGTGGCAAAGGTTACTTTATTTTGTTCTTTTTCCATTTATCAATCTTAAATTGTCAATTATCAATTGTCAATTGTCAATTAACATTAAAGTATTTCGTTGGAGTATTGGCGAATATCATTCCGCAGATGCTCTCGCCAGGGTTTATCATATAGGTCTCAGTGAGCGAGAGTCCGTCTTTCTCCCCTACCCCAAGTATCTGGAATATCTGCTCCTTTGGTTTGTGGTCAGGGCAGGCTCCATAGCCAAAGGCGAATCTTATGCGCCTGTCGCCCCAATTCAATTGGTCGCTGAGGTGCTCGGCAAGTGCTTCGGCTAAGCGGTCGCAGAGCAGTTTGGCAAGCATAGCTTTGTATTCGTCATTGTCCTTGCGATACTCATCCTGCAGGGCTTTCAGTCCTATGCCAGCACTCACCACGAAAGGACAGATGAAGTCCACACCTTCCCTCATGATGTAGTCGGCAAGACACAGAGTCTCGTCAGCCTCCTTCACGCTTCTTGGCATGTTGATGACATATTTGTTCCCGTTCCCGTTCCTGTTCCCGTTATCGTTCCCGTTAATTATAATGTCGTCATACTCATTGCTGTTAGCAGGCAGTATGCGAGCTTTGGCAAGCAGGGTTATGCGTTCGTCAATCACCTTCAGCATCTCCTCAGCGTCAGCCATCAGTTTCCTTGCCTCCTCGCCCTTGCGGTTGTCGCCCTTCAGTCCCCAAGCCTGGAAGAAGTAGTTCCAGTTTATGCGTTCCCTGATGTCCTTCACCCTCACCTTCAGGTCGAATGAGGTGTCGCCCTTTGGCAGAGCTACCTCCCCTACCCTCTTCTGGTGTCTGCGCTGGCGAGCCTCCACCATACTCAACTGAGGTTTCTTGTTAGCCTTCTCGTTGAGGTAGGTCTCGCGCACTATTCGCTGCTGGTTCTTCTGTTCTGCTATATATTCCTCGTGGTCGTCAGCCAGCAGACGGCGAATTATGGCAGCATTGTCAGCAGCAGAGTGAGACTGTATCACCACCCCATTAGGGTATTCTGGTGCCATCTTCACAGCTGTATGCAGAGCAGAGGTTGTTGCTCCACCCACGATCACAGGGGTCTTCATACCTCGACGTTGCAACTCCTGCACCACCTTTATCATCTCGTCGAGCGATGGGGTGATGAGTCCTGACAAGCCTATCACATCCACCTGATGTTTCTGTGCTGTGTCCACTATGGTCTGGGTGTCAACCATCACACCAAGGTCCTCCACCTCGTAGCCATTACACTGGGTCACCACACATACTATGTTCTTGCCTATATCGTGAACGTCGCCCTTGACGGTTGCCATCAAGACCTTGCCCTCACCTGTTCCCGTTATCGTTCCCGTTCCCGTTGTCATATACGGCTCCAGCACAGCCACTGCTTTCTTCATTACTCGAGCCGACTTCACCACCTGAGGCAGGAACATCTTGCCCTCGCCAAAGAGTTTGCCCACCTGTTCCATAGCTGGCATCAGGTAGTTGTCTATCACTCCTAATGCTGAACCAGCCTCTTTGTATGCTTCCTCTGTGTCAGCCTCTATATTGTCTGTCAGGCCCTTCAGCATGGCTTGGGAGATGCGAGAAGCGATAGAAGCCCCGACCCCCTCTCTGTCACCTGTGGTGACATCTCCCCCCGAGAGGGGGAGAGAGGATATGCGATTACTGCCTTGTTGCTCTTTTATCTCCTCCGCAAACTCTATTAACCTCTCTGCTGGAGAAAGCATATTGTTGCCCTCCCCACGGGGAGGGATGCCCTTTTGGGCAGGGCAGGGGTCCCTATTCAATATCACATCCTCCACCACTTGTAGCATATCCTGTGGAATGTCGCTGTATATGGTGGTCATGGCAGGATTTACGATGCTCATGTCGAGACCAGCCTGCATAGCATGATACAGGAACACACTGTGCATAGCCTGACGAATCGTGTTGTTGCCTCGGAATGAGAATGAGAGGTTGCTGATGCCTCCGCTCATGTGCACCTCGGGCATTTCCTCGTGTATGGTGCGACAAGCCTCGATGAAGGCTCTCGCATAATCATCGTGCTCAGGCATACCAGTGGCAACAGCCAGCACGTTGGGGTCGAAGATTATGTCTTCTGTTGGGAATCCTATGCCCTTCAGCAGTTTGTAGGCTCTGCGAGCCACACTGACCTTGCGTTCGTAGGTGTCAGCCTGTCCCTCTTCGTCAAAGAGCATCACCACTGTGGCTGCTCCCATGGAGTGGATATGGCGAGCCTTCTCAAGGAATTTCTCCTCGCCCTCTTTTAGCGAGATGGAGTTGACTATCGACTTGCCCTGCACACACTCCAGACCAGCCTTGAGTATCTCCCACTTCGATGAGTCTATCATCACAGGCACTCGGGCTATCTCTGGCTCTGATGCTATGAGGTTGAGGAAGGTCGTCATCGCTTCCACACCGTCTATCAGTCCGTCGTCCATACAGATGTCTATCACCTGAGCACCATTCTCCACCTGTTGTCTTGCCACAGAGAGAGCTGCCTCGTAGTCCTTCGCCTGAATGAGTTTCTTAAACTTAGCCGAGCCAGCCACATTGGTTCGCTCGCCCACATTTATAAAGGTAGAATGGTCTATTACCAGCTCCTCCAGTCCGCTCAGCCTCAAGACCCTCCTCTTACCCTCCCTTAAAGGGCGGGGGGTATAAGTTCCCGTTAACGTTCCCGTTAACGTCCCTTTCAGGCTTCTTATATGCTCAGGTGTAGTGCCACAGCATCCACCATATATATTCACCAGACCAGCCTCGAACACCTCTTTGGCAGTCTGGGCAAAGGTCTCTGGGGTCTCGTCATAGCCACCCATCACGTTTGGCAAACCAGCGTTAGGGTGCACAGAAACAGCACACTCGGCTATCTCAGAGAGTCTCCTCAGCCAAGGCAACAGCTGTTTGGCACCAAAGCCACAGTTCAGTCCTATGCTCAGCAGGTTTGGGTGGCTCAGCGAAGCATAGTAAGCCTCAACGGTCTGTCCTGAGAGTGTTCTGCCTGAGGCATCGCTCAGTGTGCCACTCACCATGATGGGTATGTCGATACCCATTTCCTCACCCAGGTCTGTGATAGCCTTCAGGGCAGCCTTAGCATTGAGAGTGTCGAAGATGGTTTCCACCAGCAGTATGTCTGCTCCACCATCTATCAGTCCGCGAGCCTGCTCGTGATAAGTCTCATACAGGTCTTGGAAGGTCACCTCCCTCGCCCCAGGGTCATTCACATCAGCCGATATCGATGTCGTCTTGCTCGTAGGACCCATAGAGCCAGCAACCAAGACCCTCCTTGCGCTTTGCGCTGGTTCAAGTCGCGCTTCGCGCTGGTTCAAGAGTTCAAGGGTTTCTGTTCCCGTTAACGTTCCCGTTCCCGTCCCGTTAAGGGTCGCCTCTCTCGCAATCCTCGCCGCTGCCTTGTTTATCTCATACACCTTGTCTTGCAGACCATAGTCGGCAAGCGAGAAGCGGTTGCTGTTAAACGAGTTGGTCTCTATGATGTCAGCCCCAGCAGCTATGTAGTCTTGGTGCATCTTCTTGATGAGGTCAGGGCGCGCCAGGCACAGGTAGTCATTACATCCCTTAGCCTCAGCCTTCGTCTCCTCAGGAAAATGCTGCTGCAGGTAAGTTCCTGTAGCACCATCGAGTATAAGGATGCGCTCCCTCATCATGTTGAGTATGTCCAGTCTTGTTGCCCTCATCTGTAGTCGTCACTATACAATAATTCAATTTGCAAAGTTACTAATAATTTCGCAAATTTCTTTGTTTTGTGCCAATTTTTTCGTAAAATAGCACTTGATAGTTATATAAATCCCACAGCCTCAGGAATGGAGACCGTGGGATTCTTATCTTATATCGCAAGTGTCAGGAAGCTTTATTCTTACTCTGGTGCCTCTTCAAAGTCTATATCTATGCCGTTCTTCTGGGGGTCTTGCTGGTCGTTAGCTCCAGGTCCGCTGGCAGCAAGCAGATGAAGAGGATGACTGATTATCAGACTCTGAGGTGTTATATATGCTTTTTTCATGACTATTTTATTTGTTGTCCAACGATGTTATAATTACCTATGTAGAGCTTGCCGTTCTTGATGACCTTGACCTTAGCGTTCCCGTTAGCGTTCCCGTTAACGTTCTCTATTCCTGTAGCATCATCGCTGCCTATGCCCAGACTACCCACGGCGGAGTCGAAGGTTGCAGCCTTGAAGTAGGCGCGGAACGGACTGCTGCCAGCAGTCTCGTTAAGCTCAAAGGCATTGCCGTCGGCATTGAGGCTGTAGATGTTGCTGGTGGCATCCTGACGGGTGCTGCCCACAAACCTGTAGTATGAGCCCGTCACTGTGCTCATGCCAGTCTTGAGCAGCTGGGTGTTCTCACCGATGAACTTGATTGCCTTTCCGCTCATGTCCCACTTTTCGCCCCACTTGCTTCCTGGGAATGCAACTATGTAAGGTGTGTTAGCCTCGATGTTGGAGCCAGAGACGAATGAGAACAGCACCTTGTCATAGGTGTCGTTAGCGAATGACTTCAGCCAGAAGTTCTTGCCTGAGTCGCCTGAGCTGTGGAACCAGTCTATATTTTTATCATCAGCAGTTACGGCAGTTGCTCTGAATGGCAGCATGAGGGTGTTCCATCCGTTGGAGCCGTCAGCCGCCGTTGTGAAGTTGTATGTGAACTCAGCCTTAGCCACGCTAATATCAACAGGCGAATAGAAAGGACTGCCGTCTTCGAGGGCTATGCTTGGGGCTGAATAGGTGCCATCGAGGTTGCTGGTTACCACATTCTTGCCATCAAGTCCGCTGAGTGCTCCATTGCTTATGTAGAGGGTATTCTTATTGGCATTAGGAGTAATCTGAGTAATGCTTGTGCCAGTAACATCAACCACCAAGACATCAGCAGGTGCTGTATATGAGGTTGCAGAGGTCTTAGTGATGGTCTTGGTGCCATCAGCAGCATAGGTCATCAGGGCAGGTTTCAGTACATAGAATCCATTTGGCACAAGGTTGTAGGTGTCACCCTTTACGTATGTGGTATAGAAGAAGTATTTTTCGCTATAGTCAAGGTCAGGCACAGTAACAGTAAACAGCTTCTCCTCACCTGCAGGAATGCTGGCTGGTATCTGGTTTATGGCTCCGCTTCCTCCATTAGCGTGGAAAACCCATATGAGTGTGCCTGTATAGTCAGTCTCAGTCTCGTTTTTCAGCGTAATGTTAGCCTCGAAGTCGTTGCCTGTGAGGTTGTAAACATCTACCAAGCCTGACTTAGTTTCTACCTGACTGCCTGTAGCCTCTGCATTAGTTACATCTAATTCCAGCGTGAGGTTCACATTATCTGTTATGTCAGCATTGTTTACTGTCAGCTGAACGCTCTTGTTGCCTGGCATCTTAAAATAGTTACCATTCTCACTTGGGTAAAACGGAGTCAAGGGTACTGTACCTACAAAGTTTGGTATCAGGTCTATCTCGCAGTCCTTTGTCTCGCCAGGCTGTAACTTGAAGGTTTTACCTGCATTAAGCAGGTTTTCGCCATAGCCCAAGATTATGTCGCCATCATAGGGCTGGCTACTATTGTTGGTTACGTTGACTGTCACCTTTACCGTCTCTTTTATTTTTGCTGTGCTCTTATCCACACTGATTCCATTGCAGAAGAGCGAAATATTAACCTTGGCACTCTCTACAAGCGGAGAAACACTGCCCTCTCCCCCACTCTTCTGTATGCCTATCACTGCCTCCTGGGCAAAGCGATAGCCATTAGTGCCTGTATAGCCACCAGTACCCTGCTCGTCAGGGTTAAGGGCTGAGAGCTTGAAGTAGTCGTCGCTCATGCCTCCCCATCCCCAGTTGATGTGGAAATAGTCCTCACTATCATAGCCATCAATCACAAAAGCATGACCACCTCCTGTTGACATACCGCCATAGAACACTGGGCGTTGCTCAGAGAGTTCGTGGTAGAGAATGTCTATCCAGTTGCCATAGCTGTAGAAACTGCGTGAGAGATGCTGGACTGTGGTGCTATAGTCGAAGTAAGTTTTCAGGGCTGGTGCAGCATTAGCTGAATTGGCTCCTGAAAATGGTCCATACTCCATCTGTACAGATGTGCCCACATAGAGCATCAGTTCAGCCACTGCCTGTGCCTGCTCGCCAGTGTATGAACCAGCATAACTGTCTATCATGTTTGCCCAGTTGATGTCAGTGCCTGCAGGAATATCATCA
>JAEEGK010024652.1_pt1 | contig 12441 bp, 9 predicted proteins | sample 8958771 | NCBI WGS metagenome assembly JAEEGK01 (sample SAMN16246547, study PRJNA631951) | gut metagenome | biome: gut microbiome; feature: rumen; material: SC-attached | host: Bos | place: Iran: Karaj | collected 2018-10 | reverse complement strand
CCTTCCATCGTCCCGATTCCAGCTTTGCCATTACCGATGCCCACACCTTCTTGTGCTATGATACCAATCCTGGCATCAATCCCGTTTGGTACGGCACAATCTATGGCAATGGCGCATGCTTCGTCGATGGTGGACCAGGCATTGTCAACATCAGGGTCAACATGAACTCGGCTCCACGCAGCAAGTTCACCTTTGTCATGAGTGACGATGAACAGGCGGGAGCCTATGACTTCATCACCTTCCGTGACCGCAATGCTGTGCCCCCGCCCGTTGTTAAGGAGGACACCACGAGCATCAAGTGGGTGCTCAGCAAGTTGAACCAGTACAAGCCTCACCAGGAAGAACCGGAATCCGAGCCCAGTGCCTATAACATTGACTTGCAGGGCGACATTACCCCCGATGTGGCATTGACTGTCATCATGGACCCCGTTGGTGGCGACCGCATCAAGGCTACGGGCAGTGGTCACATGCGCTTGACCTATAACAATAACGGCGAATTGGGGACCTATGGCAAATACACGCTGGACAAGGGAACCTATAATTTCACCTTGCAAGATGTGATTCTCAAGGACTTCACCATTCGTGACGGCAGCAGCATCAGTTTCCAGGGTGACCCCTATGCCGCCGTTCTGGATATTGAAGCCGTTTATTCGCTCAATGCCAATATCCGTGACCTTGACGAGTCCTTCGGTCATGATGACGACTTCAACCGCACCAATGTGCCCGTTCACGCCTTGTTGCGAGCCAAGGGCATCATATCGCAACCCGACATCTCGTTTGACCTGGAGTTCCCGTCGCTGACTACCGAGGCCCATAACAAGGTGAAGAGCATCATCAGCACCGATGAGATGATGAACCGTCAGATTATTTATCTGCTGGCGCTTAACCGGTTCTATACGCCCGAGTATATGGGGACTTCGGCCAACCAGAACGAGTTCCTCACTTCGGTGGCCTCCTCGACCATTGCCGGCCAGTTGAGCAACATCTTGGGCAAGATGACCGACAATTTGTCCATTGCCCCCAATGTCCGTACCAATAAGGGTGACTTCAGCGATGTCGAGGTGGATGTGGCATTGTCCAGCCAGTTGCTGAACAACAGGCTGTTGCTGAACGGTAACTTCGGCTATCGTGACAATACTTACCACACGAGCAATACCAACTTTATTGGCGATTTTGATCTGGAGTATCTGCTCAACAGCAAGGGAACATTCAGGTTGAAGGCCTACAACCATTTTAATGACCAGAATTATTACTTGCGTAATGCCTTGACGACCCAAGGCGTGGGCATCATGTGGAAACACGACTTTGATAAGCCGAAGCGCAAGGAAAACGACAGATCGTCCCAACTCAAGGCCATTCCTGAAGACAGTATTCCCAAGCGGGAACCGTCGAATGAGGACAAACACAAAGACAGTGTGCGTCAACCTGTGCCGATTGTCACCCTGCGCCCCTCCCATAGAACAGAATGATGTTGAAGCGTGTTGTCATATTGCTGATGTTGTCGTGGTTGGGATACGTAGTATCGCTGGCCGATGATATGCCGGCTTTGACCGACACTCTGTTACAGGTAACCCCTATGGATACCATCACGGCAATGGATACGATAGCTGTCACTGCAGTATCCGACTCAGCCCTCTTGGAGGACATCGACGTCAAAAATGCCTGGAAAAAGAGAATCTTTCGTCACGGCTGGAGCATCAACGACACGACGATTGTCTATCCTCGTGCATTGAATTTCGGCTTCAAGGCCTACCGTTGGATTAACCATGCCCTGAACTTCTATGACACGACCTATGTTGTCAATCCCGGCAAGACGAAAGGAAAGAAGTTCAAAGTCATGCTCAAGAACAGTAACTGGCTGGACTTTTACTCGGGACATCTGGGCAAGTGGGAAACGCCTGTGCAACTCAACAGTGACGTCACATCGCTGTTCGGATTCCACATCAGTGGCATGGGCCTTAGTTTCACCTATATGTTCAACGTCCGTGACCTTTTGGCTGGAAAATTCATCCACAACCGCCGATTGCAGTTCTCGTTCACCACATCACGCATCTTTATCGAGGGTTACTATCGCAAGAACGATGAGAGTTCTGTCCACCTGCATCGGTTGGGCAAGTGGCTGGGTGATGAGATTTTCTATGGTCTCAAGCGTGAGAGCTATGGCCTGGATGCCTATTACATCTTTAACCACACGCACTATTCCCAAGCGGCTGCCTACTGCTTCTCCAAGTACCAGAAACGCAGCGCCGGTTCGTTGATGGCAGGTATCTACCTGAGCCACCAGGATGTGGTCATGAATATGAGTATCCTCAGCGACACATTGAGAAAATTTCTCCCCGGCACGGTGACCGACTACCGCTTCCGTTATCGCGACTTCGGGTTTATGATTGGCTATGGCTACAGTTGGGTCTTCCATCACGGGTGGCTCTTCAACGTCACCGCTGTCCCCAGTGTTGGCTATCGCCACAGTTTCCCCAATTCTATCGACGGAAAGAGGTCGCTGTTGTCCACCAACCTGAACGGTCGCATGGCGCTCGTCCGTACCGCTGGCAATTTCTTCTATGCCCTTACCTTCAGCCACGAGGGACACTGGTACACAAGCACCAACCACAGCTTCTACAACAGCTATAGCAACCTTGAGGTTACTGCCGGCTTCCGCTTCTGAGAAAAATGAGTATCTTTGCAGCCTCAAACTGAAAACTGACAACTGATGAGTGTAACGATATTAGGAATAGAGTCGTCGTGTGACGACACATCGGCTGCCGTGTTGCGTGACACGGTATTGTTGAGCAATGTCATCGCCAGCCAGCGCGTGCACGAGGCGTATGGTGGCGTGGTGCCCGAACTGGCATCGCGTGCCCACCAGCAGAACATCGTGCCCGTCGTGAGCGAGGCTATCCGTCAGGCGGGCATCGACCGCAAGGACATTGATGCCATCGCCTTCACACGCGGTCCCGGTCTGCCTGGGTCGCTCCATGTCGGCACCTCGTTTGCCAAGGGGCTCTCCCTCGCGCTCGACATCCCGTTGGTTGACGTGAACCACTTGCATGGCCATGTACTCTCCCATTTCGTCAAGGAGACGCCCGATGCCGAGGTGCCCGAGTTCCCCTACCTGTGCCTGCTCATCAGCGGCGGTAACAGTCAGATTATCAAGGTTAACTCGCCGCGTGACATGGAGGTGTTGGGACAGACCATCGACGATGCGGCTGGCGAGGCCTTCGACAAGTGCGCCAAGGTCATGGGTCTGCCTTATCCCGGCGGTCCCATCATTGACAAGTTGGCTGCCGAGGGCAACAACAAGGCGTTCAAGTTTGCCAAACCTCACGTTGATGGCTACAACTACAGCTTTAGCGGCTTGAAGACGTCGTTCCTCTACACCCTGCGCGATGCGCTCAAGGAGAATCCCAATTTCATAGAGGAGAACAAGGCCGACCTGGCCGCCTCGCTGCAGCGCACGATTATCGAAATATTGATGGACAAGTTCGGCAAGGCCATCAAGGCCACGGGCATTAAGACCATCGCCATCGGTGGCGGTGTGTCGGCCAATAGCGGCATGCGAGCCGCCGTCGAGGACTACGCCCGTCGTCACCGCCTCAAGGCGTTCATCCCCAAGCGCGTCTTCACGACCGATAACGCCGCAATGATCGCCATCGCCGGCCACTACAAGTTCCTGGACAAGGACTTCTGCGATATCACAGCCCCTCCTTTCCAACGAGTAATCATCTAAAAAAAGACTCCAACAGGAGCCTTTTTTGATTAGAGATTAGAGGTTAGAGATTAGTGAGGCAGCCGCGTTGATGCTCGCTGCACTCGCAGTTTAAAGGTATAAGGTAACGGCTAAAACCCTGGAAAAGGGATAAAGGTTAATGTTTAATGATGCACTCGCTATGTAGAGGCGCAAAATTTTGCGTCTCCCGTGCGGAAGGCATCTTTGGACTTCGCCAAGGCGTGGCCGCTCCTCCAAAGCAACAATCCTCACGCTAAGCCGCTAAGTTTATTGCTTGCAAGAGGCTCGCAAAATATTGGCATCTGCGCTCGTAGCTAGAATATAGTGACCTCAAGGCCTACTGGGAGACGCAAAATTTTGCGTCTCTACATATCCTGTTTCTCTGATAGCGTGCTCCTCGAGTGGTAAATGCCTACTTGCGGAATTTCCTGCCGTTTTGTATATAGATCTGGCCTTCAATCATGTGTTGCGGTGCAACGAGGTGTCCTTGCAGGTCATAGATAGCGTTGTCGTGCAAGCCCGTGCGATCCTCTACCACTGTCGTAACTGACGAGATTTCATCATTTAGCGATTCAACCTCAGCCTCGTATTGTTCGCCCTTGGCAAAGTAGCCATACATGCAAACCTCAGGGTCAGATTTCATGTAGATTCTGATCATGTAGATTCCGTCATCCCATGTCGATATGTTGATACGCTCATCCAGCTCGGGAGTGAGCTGCTCAAATGAGTAGTGTTTTATTACGGCGTAATCGTGCAGCTGGTCTGTTATGCCCACTTCCACATCATTGTAGGTGACATCGGTACAGATAAGAATTGAGTCCCATGAGACCCACACTTCAGGTGCGTATTCATCTATTGAGAGCGTGTCGCAGGTGGCATCTAGCCTGGCCCATGCCTTTTTATTGGTTCGCACATGGCGGTACTTTTTGTTATGGCGCTGTGTGCCCGCCGCCACAAGTACCGTGCCGATTAGGATAAGAATGATAAAACCTAAGATCTTCTTCATTGCTCAACAGATGATTAAAGGGTACTGATGAATTCATGGAACAGGTCGGCTGTCCCTTTTCTTTTAAAAAGTTTGTAATAGAGCCTTGAGCGCATCATACTCAAGGCGTTGGGCTCCATGCCCAGGAAGGCACAGATCAGTTTGTTAGGAACTTTGGCTTTCTCAAGCATACAGAGCATAATTTCTTTGTCCTTGAGTTTGCCATTGAGTTGCCTCACCTTCTCGATGCAACCGTCATAAGTGGTATTGAGCGCGTCTTCAAGAGCATTGTAGTCTGCTAACTTGGGTACAAATCGGGGATTGTGGAAATTGGTGTAAAGCGCTGTTTCAGAAAATGCTCGCGCCCCTTGCTCTCTGCTTGGACGCGGTTGCTGCTGTGCCTCGCGCAGTTCTTGCATCAGTTTTTCTGCTTTCTCGCGCTGGAGCCGGTTGAGCAGGTTTTTATGCTTGATAGTAAAATAAGCAAACAGCATCATGCCAAGCAAGAAAAGTGACAGGGCGATAATAATCAAGTCTTGCCTGCGTAGCTTGGCATCCTGACGGCGTTCATTGTCCAACTTCTTGTTGAGCGTGGCAATCAGGTTAGCATGCTGTCCCTTTTCCACAGCCGTCAGCGAATCATCTTTGGCAATGCTCCTAGCCAGCAGTTCAAATGCTTCACGATATTGTTGACGTTCGGCCAGGATGTCGGCCGAGTTGAGCATGGCATCCCGCTGCACGTAGGGGTTGTCGGCGTCAAGTCCCTGGCGGAACAATATTGCAGCCGAATCAAGATTGCCAGTTGCAAGATAGTAGTTGGCATACTGATTGGTGAGGATGCAACTATCGGTTGTATGAAGGCCGTGACAGGCATCGAGCGATGCTTTCATCCGGGGCAAATCATCCAGGTTAAGGTATGTGTCCGAAAGTTCCACTTGGATGGTCTGGAACGACTCTGCATCATCGTACTCAAGAGCCATCTGTGCCGCTTTCTTGAACATTGCCACACCTTGATCATATTGCTCGAGCGCCACATGGCTGCGAGCCAGATTGCGGAGGGCGTATATTTGAATCACAGTGTCGCCAGCCAACTCTCCAAGTTGAATGGCCTTCATGAAGTGGGGCTGGCTCTGACGGTACAAATCCTGATACATATTCACTTGCCCGATCTGATTGGCAGCGCGTGCCCTGATTGAAAGGACGGCACTGTCGGTCGATAGCGTATCGGTGCCCTGTGAATGGTTATAGGCATTGATGGCATCACCCGTGAGCTGCATCTCGTCATAGACGCGCCCCAATTCAAACCAGGCAAGCGCCCTCTCTTGAGATGAGCCGTGCTTGTCAAAGTAACGAACAGCTTCTTGCATGACCGAGTCGTTGTCGTGGACGATATGACATTTCTCCTCGGCCCTGTTCCTGAGCAAATAGTACCGCATGCGATCTTCCCTGGGCCAGGTTTCGGCATCGGCAGCTATTTCGGTAAGCAGCAGCAATGCACTATCGGGGTGGTTGGTGATCAGACTGTCGGCTGTCAATAGTGCAAGCGGTTGTGAGTGGTTACTGCCGCATGATACAATTGTCAGCAAGCAGCAACATGTCATCAAGAATTGTACGCATCGTTCCATGCTGCAAAGTTAGTGCATTTCAGCAATATTGCTGTCGCAACAACGGCATTTCATGCGTCTTGTGAACATTTGTGAACACATTGTGAGGAGTTATGATTCAGTGTGCTTGAGGTTCACTGGGGTCACTTCTACTTTTGTATCGCAATTTTATTTCTGACAAATCATGAAAGGAAATCTACTTTTTAGAGCATCAGTGACCATCTACTTGTGCATGGCGGTTTTGACAGTGGCTGGACAATCGGGCACATTGCCTGTGATGTACATCGAGACCCAAAATCACCAGCCCGTCACTTCAAAGACAGTTTACGTTCCTGCAACCTACTACATGGTTGACAATTTGAATCCAGACATGAATATAGGCAGTAAAGATACGCCAGAGCAGCTTGAGATACGAGGTCGTGGAAACTCCTCTTGGAGGGATGCCAAGAAGCCCTATAAAATCAAGTTGGCGAATAAAACCTCGTTGCTTGGCATGAAGAAGAACAGGCATTGGGCATTACTTCATTTTCATGAATCGACAGTGGCAGGATTTCAACTCGGCAACATCATGAGTATGGAGTGGACACCATCGACCAAGCCTGTGGAAGTGGTACTCAACGGCGACTACGTTGGCCTGTATCTGCTCACCGAGACGATCCGCATCGGCAAGAACCGTCTCAACATCTATGAGCAGCCCAACTGGAATAAGGATGGGAGTACTATCCCTTACGGTTGGCTTGTGGAGGTGGACAATTATTCCGAGGCCAATCAGATTTATTTGCCAGAGAATGATCGATGGGGTATTAGAATCACTTATCACTCTCCCGATTCGCTTTCCAGCGTACAAAGGAATTGGTTGACCGATGAGTTTAGGGCAATCAATACGGCCATCTATGACGACGACAAAACCAGTGGAGACTGGGAGCGGCTGATTGATGTGGACGCAATGGCGCGTTATTTCATCATTCAAGAAGTTCTTGACAACAGCGACGGATTTCATGGCAGCTTTTACTTGCACAAGGATTGGGAGGATGATGCCCGTTGGGTGGCAGGTCCATTGTGGGACTTGAATTGTAATCAACGACAAAAAACCGATTATACTTTCCGCATGAAAACTTCTTATGGCTTCATTCCACACTGGATAGGTGAACTGATTAAGGATGGTGACTTTTGTGACGCTGTTAGAGACGCCTGGAATCAATTTTACCCTGTTCAGGTGCAACCGTGGATGGAATATATCGATGAAAATCTGCTGCATTGCGGCGAAGCACTATATCAAGACAATATCCGATGGAACCGCAGCAATACGGAAAGCATCGCTGATAAAGTGGAAAGAATAAAGAGCTCGTTAATCGCCAATATTGAATGGTTTGACAAGCATCTACCACATGCCGCAGAAATTGATCATGTCACTGACCTGGGTGAGAAAAATATTGTCAACGTGAAATACATCAACATGGCAGGAATGAGCAGCGACAAGCCGTGGAATGGTGTCAATATCAGACTGACAACCTATAACGATGGTAGCGTTGACGCTATCAAGGTGGTTTCTATCAATTATTAAAGTTTCTAAAGTGGCGCTGCCCCTTTAAAAACTAGAGGTGTATAATGTTAGTGATGGACACCGCCGCCATTACTTGTGGAGAAACCCCAAGATCTGAGCAACACCTACAGTCAATCAGCTTGCACCTGTTTGTACTGCGTGAAGATGTGAAGCCGTTAGTCTGGTGCGCTGGCTGAGCTGCGGATGGCGCGGATGCGTTGGGCTAGGGTGGGGTGGCTATAGCTGAACCAGACGACGAGGGGGTGGGGCGTGAGGTTGCTCTAATGCGTGTGAGCAAGGTCTTGTTCACGCACAATGTCGTATTTCTTATACCTACAGACTCTTTAAACTACCAATTTTTGAAAACAAAATGGGGAACAAAGCATGCAGGTTCTAAATAAAATAGGTACTTTTGCCACGACTTTCAGCAAATCAAGCATATCATGTCAGATATTACAATTCAGGTTCCCGAATCAGAATACAATTCAATTCTGCGACAGGCTGTCGCAGTTATTGACAAAACACGCAACATTGTGGCCGCCAGTGTCACATCGGCAATAGGGTCTGCGCACTGGGAACTTGGCAAGTTGTTGCATGACAAGAAATTGGAGAATAAACATGGAAGCGGTGTCGTTAATCGCTTGTCCATGGATTTGAAAGAGCGTTTCCCTCAGATGGGAATGTCTCCCCGCAACCTCTGGGACATGAAAAAGTTTTATGAACGGTTTTGTGAAAGTGATCCAAAACTGCGACAAGCTGTTGCAGTTTTACCGTGGGGACATACGCTTAAACTGATGCAGAAGTTCGGAAACGATGATGAGACTATTCTCTATTACGCTAAGGAAACCATAGCTAAAGGTTGGAGCAGAGACTTGTTGACCAATGCTATCAGTATGCAGATGCACTTGAGAAAAGACGAGACAACAGATAACAACTTTGCATTGACATTACCGACAGCACAAGCTCAACTTGCCGATGAGGTATTCCGTAGTAGCTACAACCTCGGTTTCCTTGGTGTTCGCAATTCAATTCTTGAGACTGAACTTGAAACGAGACTTGTAAATAAAGTCAAGCAATTCTTGTTGGAATTGGGGCGCGGATTCACATACATTGGCAACCAGCATGAACTTGAGTATAATGGAAAAGTCAGCCGGGTGGATATGTTGTTTTATCATCGTGGATTGCGTTGCCTTGTTGCCTTTGATCTGAAGATTGGCGAATTCAAGCCTGAATATGCAGGCAAGATGAACTACTATCTCTCTTTACTAGATCGTCTTGAAAGGCAAGACGATGAGAACCGCTCTATCGGAATTATACTTTGCGCAGAAAAGGATAAAGTAGAGGTAGAATTGGCTCTTGAAGAAATGGGTAAGCCTATCGGAGTGGCCGATTATCAGCTAGTTATCCCACAGGAAGAACTGAAACGCGTGGTTGCCGATGAAGTTGAAGCGTTCGGCAAAGAGTTGCCTTATCGAACTGAATCTCCCTTGTTGGACAGCGAGCATAACAATGATGATTATTAATGATATGAGTTAAAATAATTATAATAGTAATCTAATGAAATGAAGCCACTTAGATTTACAATAATCGCACTAATTGCTTTATCATCTCTCATGGCGATAGCGCAAGAGGAAAGAACAGATACAATTATCCCAAAGTTCTTAGTCAATGGCTATTTTTTTCGTGAGTTACCACAACTCCCAGAAGATGTCATTCCAAGTTATACACGACTGAAAGATTCAGAAGGAAACAAGATACTCGCCATTGGACTTGATGTCGATTTACCCGAATCTGTCATTAGCCAGGCCATACCCCGCGAACAGGTACGCAATGCCAATCAGTTCCTGAATGGTGCCAATATGATGGCAACGATGTTGGAATTGGCTCAAGCGGGCGTAAAGGAAGACGGCACTTTCTACTCACCTAAGGCAGGTGAGCCATTCCCTCCATTTAACGAAATAGATTTAGAAGGACGCAGATGGACCAACGACAGTATCAAAGGTCATGTGATGGTGCTCAACCTGTGGTATTCTGGTTGTGGACCATGCCGTGCCGAAATGCCAGAACTTTCAACATGGAAAGAACAGTTCCCTGATGTTATGTTTTTCTCTGCCACCTACCATGATGCAGAGGTTGTCCAAAAGATAACTGATAAACATCACTTTACTTGGACACATCTCGTTGAAGCAAAGGATATGATGTCTTGGATTGGGACCGAAGGCTTTCCCTTTACAGTGGTTGTTGATAAAAAGGGAATTGTCCGCTATGCCGTTCATGGCACAAGCCAGGAAATACGTGCCGAAATCATTGCTAAAATAAAAGAAGCAGAAGGAATTTGAAAGACAAATTTGTTGTTTTGGGTCTAGAAGCGGTTATCGTACTTTTGTGGTGCGATAACCGCTTTTATTATGCAGCAAGAAATACCTACAATCAACCTCACGGTCTATTCCTAATGGCGCGGATGCGTTGGGCTAGGGTGGGGTGGCTATAGCTGAACCAGACGACGAGGGGGTGGGGAGTGAGGTTGCTCAGGGCGTGGCTGGCGAGTTTCTTGAGGCCGCTGATGCGGGTCTCGCCATGGCCGTGGCTGGCGGCAAAGGCGTCGGCGCGGTACTCGGCACGGCGTGAGATGGCGCTGCTGGCGGGGTTGAGCAGCAGGTCGATGGGAGAGAACAGCAAGGAGAACGCTACCAGTGCCAGAATGAACGACGGGGCGGTACCTCCCAGGGCGGCGGGCAGGTCCGGGTTGCTGACCAGCAGCGAGAAGATGAACAGATTGACGGCGACCATAGCAATCGAGATAAACATGTTCTTGAAGGTGTCGCGGTGCTTGTAGTGGCCGAACTCATGGGCGAGCACGGCGACAATTTCCTCGTTGGTCATCTGGTCTTGCAAGGTGTCGTACAGTACGATGCGCTTCTTGGGACCGAAGCCGGTGAAATAGGCATTGGCCTTGGTGGAGTGCTTGCTGCCGTCGATGATGTAGATGTCCTTGAACTTGGAGCCAAAGTTTGCCAATGCCGCAGTGATGGCATCACGCAGTTCGCCCTCGGGCAACGGTTTCTGCTTGTTGAAAAGAGGCACAATCAGGTTGCTGTAGAACATCGAGAAGAAGATGATAAACACGGCACATACGAGCGTTGCCCATATCCAGAACTGCTGTCCGAAGGTTAAGTACAACCAATAGACTACCGCCATGAGCACAGCACTTAGCACCGTCGAGACGACGAAAGACTTCAGCGCATCGAGCCAGAAGGTCTTGTGCGTCGTGCGGTTGAAGCCGAAGCGTTCCTCGATGACAAACGTTGAGTAGTAGCTGAACGGCAAGGCAATGACTGTGTTGAACAGGTTGTAAATCACCAGGAACAGCACCAACTGCAAGATGGGCACGTCGGTCCACGACTTGCACTGGTTGTCGAGCCACCCGAGTAGCCCGAAGCCCAGAATTACCAGCGTCAGGCCGAACGACACGCAGCGGGCGACCAATGACACGCGTTTGTTGGTCTTCATGTACTCCTGCTGCTTGCGGTATTTCTCCTCGTCATACAGCCCCTCCAATTCCGGCGGGACGGGATGCGTCATCCATTTGGTATTCAGCCACGACAACACGCTATTCACTACAAACTCCAGCGTGACAAACGCGATGATTAACCACAATAATGTCTGTGCCATATCTTATTTTCTCTTTAGTTCTCTTTGATGAAACAGGGTTGGTCTTGTTCGCTTGAGGCGGGGCTGAAGGTGAAGCCCTCATATTGGAATGCGGACAAGTCCTCGGGATGAGTAAGTCGTTCTTGCAGCATCATGCGGGCCATAGCTCCGCGGCACGTTTTAGCCCAGACGGCTTGTACCTTGAGGGTATCGCCCTTGCGAACAAGAAACATGGGTTGAATTACATGCACTTCTTGCTTGATGCGCTGCCAGTCCACTAGGCGCTGGAACTCTTCGGTAGCCAGATGTATGAGCACACCGTCATCGGCCTTGACACTGTCGATCAGCACTTGGGTCAAGCGCGGTTTCCAATAGTCAAACAGGGTGCCGCCTCCCGCGCTGGGCAGTTCCACATGCCCTTCCAGCCGATAGGGGCGGATGTCGTCGAGGGGACGCAACATGCCATAGAGGAACGACATTACCCACAGATGGCTTTGTGCATAGCGCAACGTATCAGCGTCCAGCGTCTCGGCTTTCAGATGCTTGTAAGCTTGGCCATGATAGGCAAGGATGGCTGGCAACTTTGGCTTTTCATCGAAAAACTGTATGAACCTGAGTCTGTTCTGTACAGCAATCTGCTGACTACATCCCAATATTTCAGCAATTGTCTCTGCGGAATACTGTCCCATATCTCTTGCAAAAGCATCTGCCTCATTCAGGAAACGAGGTTTTGACAGGCTAATGTCGGGAACAGACTTTAGCTTGTCGTTCATGATTTTTGCGGAAGCGAGTATTATCTGCATGTGATGCTATTTTATAGGGTCTGAACAATATTCACGTGACTTCCCTGTAGGGGTTGTCTATATACTTATTGAAACTCATTTTTTCTATTCATATTCAATCAAAACAGTTTCTTCCAGAGCCACAATAC
>JAEEGK010024651.1_pt1 | contig 12441 bp, 9 predicted proteins | sample 8958771 | NCBI WGS metagenome assembly JAEEGK01 (sample SAMN16246547, study PRJNA631951) | gut metagenome | biome: gut microbiome; feature: rumen; material: SC-attached | host: Bos | place: Iran: Karaj | collected 2018-10 | reverse complement strand
GGTATGAACCCGCAATTTGTCAAAAAGCTGGACGACAACCATATAGTCTTTAACACTTGGGGCGACTATACCACCGATTTCGGCGGAACATACATTATGAACATCACCAACAAAGAGATTGTAGACCTCGGACAGGCACTGACCAAGTTCGACGTCTACAACGGCAACATCTATGGCTGTGCCACCACCTACAATCCCGACTACACCACCAGCACAAACTTCTACAAGATTGACGGTAACAGCCACGTCATCAGCGAGATACTGACCGATTTCAGCTCAGCTGACGGCATCTACGGCATTAGTGTCAACCAGAACAACGGCGACATTGTCATCACCACCGATGGCAACTACACCACCAACGGCGACTGCTATGTCTACAGTGCCAATGGCCAGCAGCGCCTCGGAGCCACACAGGTCGGAATCAACCCCTCGAAAGCCGTAGCTACCAGCGGCGACAACCTTCTAATTCTTAATGAAGGCTCTTGGAGCAAAAATAACTCTGGCATCAGCCGTATCGATGTCTCGACGGCAAGCTGCACGGCCAACTTCTTTGCCGACAACAACGGTCGCGGACTTGGCGACGTGGCACAGGACCTCATTGTCGTCAACGGCAAGGCCTACGCCACTGTGACCTTCAGCAACAGTCTGGAAGTTATGGACGCCGCCACCGGCAAATCGACCCGCATAGCAACGACTAAATAACACTGACTTTAACTTATAATGGATTCGTGCGAGGCGGCAAATGCCGCCTCGCACAGTTTTTTCTATATTCATCATAGATAGAAGATGACAGCATAAAACAATGCCGTATCGTAAAAACTGCTGACATTGTGGAAGATGCTCCACGCCGCCGACCGCCATTTCGAATTAACGTTTCAAATAATTATTGTCAAATTATCCTGGGCAATTTGTGTTCGCGGAAGTATTCTGTGTCGATATAGCGGCCGTCTTCACCTGCCAGAGCCTTGCGGAACTCGTCGAAATTGCGGTGTGCCATATAGACTACATTATAAACATCACCCACATTATCAATGAAATGAGCATCACTGTCAGTGATGAAATTGAATCGTTTCAGGTAGGCGAATTTCTTAAGCTGCTCGGCTTTTGTGGTGCGGAAATTGATTTCCAAACCATCGGCACGTAAGTCGGGAGGCACAAAACCCAGCTGGCTCATCAGCGAGGTGGTGCCTTTGTTGATGTGCGCCGGTATGAAGAGACCGCCGATGCGGTGCACCTCGTCATAGATGCCGTCGATATCCACATCGATGCCGTTCAGCAGGTGATATTCCTCCTCGCCCACAATCTCGTCGTTCTCGTCCACGATAAGCTGGTATCCGAAACGATCCTCGTCGTTGGGGATCTTGGGCAGGTGCTCATCGAGGAACACCTGCATCTGGTCCAGCTGCTCATCGGTCTCGAAGAAGCAGAGGCAGTGCGCCTCCTCCTGCGAGGTCACTTCCACTCCACCCAGCACGAAGAGTCCTTTCTCCTTACCTACTTTCTGAGCCACCTTCACCTGGCGGGTGGTGTTGTGGTCGCTGATGGCAATCATGTCCAACCCGCGCTCCAATGCGCGGTCCACGATGGCCGTGGGCGACATCTCGAGGTCGCCGCACGGCGAAAGCACCGTGTGGATATGCAAATCAGCCTTGAACCCCGTCAACGACATGACAATTCTTCTTTTATCTGTAGGCAGTAGTCCTGTAGTCCAGCCAATAGCATGGTACGACAAAACAGTAACGAAACCTATACTTTTGGCTTAACCACTTAACTACTGTCTACTCAACTACTGATTCAGCAGTTGATAAATCTTTCCAACGGTCTCGTAGGTCTGCATCTCGGTGGAAAGGAAGGGAATGCCTTCCTCATTGCTCTGCTCCACGGTGTCCTCGCTGGCGGTGAGGCCTTTGACGAGGATGACGCAGGCCAGTTCTTTCAGCGAGGCGATGGCCATCACGTTCTTGTGTGTCTGCAACGTCACCCACACATTGCCCATCTCGGCATTGCCCATCACATCGCTCAGCAAGTCACTGACATAGCACCCATCGATGTCGCGGTCCAGACCGTTCTCACCGCTCAACACTTTGAGATTCAATTTCTCTACCAATTCTTTTACTTTCATATCATTATTTTTTTTATTGTTCAAACAGAAAAACAAAACACTATTGTATTAGACGGATTGAAAACTCCTTTTCAAAAAACTCCTTCGACGCCTCATCCCGAGCTTCGGCCTCGTTGATACAAATGAGTCTGGTAAAATAAATCCTGCCGTCCTTGACATAAATTTTGGGGTCCCCTTTGTCGTCAGAGACGATGCCGTCGGCAATCATCTCAACCCTGTCATTGTAAACGTCTATGAAATACAGCGAGCTCCCCGCACGTCCTTCCGTCACGGAAAAAAGAACTATTTTGGATTCGTAATACGAAAAGTCGATAAAACCCATTCCCGTGTAACTGGCCGTTTCAAAAGACATCAGCGTGTCTTTCTTACCTGTAATCAAATCGAACGCCAATAGGTACGTGGTGTCGAAAAAATCTTCAACGTCGACGTAGTAATCCCTAATATTGTTGGCGATATATACCTTATCCTCTCCTTCACCCACGATACCATAGTCTTTGGAAAAAGTGTTCTGGGCAGACGCACAAGCTGTAAGTGCAAGAAGCACAAATAATAATCCCTGCTTTTTCATATCTCCTTTTTTGTTTTTATTTTTCACTTTTTCGATTTGCAAAAATACGAAAAAAAACGAAACCATGAAAAAAACTACTGCCCGGTGAATTTGCCCACGAACAATATCACGCCCGACGAGGCCTCGCGGATGACATAGACAAACGGGTGATCGGCGTGGAAAACCACGGGTTGATCCATGTTGATACTTAATGTGAACACTTCAACCGATGTTACAGCGGCAGCTTTGGAGCCGTTCTCGTCGACCTTGATATGGGCTTTCTGCAGCATCCTGCTTATATAGACATCCTGGTTGCACATATTCCGTATTTCGGCCTGACTTTCATCAAACGCACGGATGATTCCCATCTTTTTCATGGTTCCTATCAAGTCTTCAGTCGTTGATTCTGTCTCGAACCTCGGCAGCTTGAGGGAGACATCACGCTGTCTCATCTGCGAGAGGAACGACATTCCCTCTTTTGCCAGATAGTCAATTGCATTGCTGACGCTTTTCCCCTTTTCGGGCAATATTACAGTCATTCTCCATTTTCCATCCCCGTAAGGGAGATCTACTGCCGCGAAAATGTTGTTTTTCATATAGCGGAACTCGTCTGTCTGTTGCATCATAGGCAGCTTCTTTTCCTGGCCTTTCTCTGTAGTGAACGGCTTAATCTGTGTGTTGCGTTTCTTGAATGGGCAAGTCCATGCGGCCTTGAAATAAATGGCGTTGAGCAGGTAAGAAACCGCATCAGGATTCACTTCCGAGAGGATTTCCGGTATCAGGCCTTTGGTTTTCTTTTTGCACCAGTCATTGATGTGCTTGAGGGTTTTGGGCGAAGAAAAGTCAAGCGATTCGGCTTTGGCACCATAATAGCTTTTCATGTCCTGCTGGAATTGTTTTTTCAGCGTGCTGTTCTTGTTCACATAGATAGCATTGGCAATATGGATCTGCACACTTGTGTCCACCCTGGGCAAGCCGTCAATCAGCCTTTTGCAAAAACCATTTACATCCTTTATCTCTCCGTTGCCAAATCCCAGGGTGTTCTGCAGTTCCATTCGGGTAGCACCTTCGGAGGCGGCATTCACCATGCTAAGCACATAAGTGATGCTTAACGGAGAATAGACAAAGCTCTTGCCGCTGTTGTCGCCATCGTTCACTGCCTTTAGAAAATGGAGGGTGAAAGCATTGTTATCCGCCACAAAAGTCTTCTGTTGTTCCGTCAGGGCAATGCCTCTGAAAGAATCCTTTATATTTTTGGTCATGTTTGTCTTGTCAAACACTCCTGCCTCGATGCTATAGCCGTTTTGACCAGATACAAAGATACCAAATGCAAGAAGCACAAATAACAGAACTTGTTTTTTCATACTGTTTTTTTATTAAATACTTGCTGCAAAAATACGAACTTTTTTTTTAACAATAGCAGATTTTAAAATTTTTCGTATTTTTGCAGTTTGATTTTTTGATAAAATAGAGATGAACATTATCATTGCAGGCGACGGAGAGGTGGGCGTCCACCTCGCGAAGTCGCTGACAGAACTTGACTACAATATCACCGTGGTCGACCCGCATTCCGAGCTGCTGAAACGGCTGGAGAGCGAGACCGACCTGATGACCATCGCCGGCGACTCCACGTCGCCGCAGGTGCTCATCGACGCCAATGTCGCCGACTGCGACCTCTTTCTCTCTGTGCTCCACGACGAGAGCGTGAATCTGGTCACCTGCATCCTAGCTAAGAAGCTGAAAGCCAAGAAGACCGTGGCACGCATCAGCAACGCCGAGCTCCTCACCCCCAAACACCGCGAGATGTTCCGCGAGCTGGGTGTCGACGAACTCGTCTGCCCCGAACGCATCGCCGCAAGAGAAATCACCAACCTGCTGAACAACAGCGTCGCCACGGAGTTCTTCGACTTCAGCGGCGGACTCCTCACCATGTATGTGGTACGCATCGACGAGGGCTCGCCGGTGGTGGGCCACGACGTGAAGGAACTGGCTACCGAGTATCCCGACCTGCAGGTGCGCGTGGTGGCCATCCTGCGCCGCGGTGAGACTCTCATCCCGCACCGCGGTATGGCGCTGCGGGCCGACGACCTCGTCTACCTAATCGGACGTACCAACCAGATGGAAGGGGTAAACCGTGTGGTGGGCAAACACGCGGTAAGTATACGCCGCACCATGATCGCTGGAGGCGGACGCATAGGACGCTATGCAGCCATGACTCTGCAGGACAAAATGCGCATCACCCTCATCGAGGAAGACCGCAATCGTGCTGAGGAACTCAGCGCCCTGCTCGACAACACTCTCATCATCAATGGCGACGCCACAGACATCGACCTCCTCAAAGAAGAGGGGCTCGAGAATGTCGACGCCTTCATTGGTGTCACCGACTCCAGCGAGACCAATGTCCTCACATGCCTCCATGCACGTCGTCTAGGCGTCAAGCGCACCATCGCCCTAGTGGAAAACACTGGATTCATCGACATTTCACAGGATATTGGTATCGACACCATCATCAACAAGAAACTCATCACCGCCAGCTACATCGCACGATTCATCGTGAAAGGGGCCGCCGTGAGTTCCAAGTGGCTCTCTGGTACCAATGCCGAGGTGATGGAACTCATTGTCGGCAAGCGCGCACCCGCCACACACGCCCCCTTGGGCAACCTCGCCATTCCTGAAGGGGCCACCGTGGGAGGTGTCATACGTGGTCGCGAGACCATGCTCCCCAGTCGCGAACTGCAGCTCCAACAAGGCGACAAAGTCGTCATCTTCACCCTCCCCAAGTCCATGTCTGCCATGGTGAAACTATTCGAATGAATGCCTTAATACCTTAGTGGAGCAGCTGAACTATAGACTGGTCGCCCGCCTTGCGGGCTTGCTGACCCTGACCATGGCCGGGGCGATGGTGATACCTGTCGCCGTCTCGATCTACTATGCCGACGGTGCACAGTACGCCCTCTTCCTCGCCGCACTGCTGATGACCCTTGTGGGACTCTTTCTACGCAACATCGCAGGACGCGGAGCCTCCTATGACCTCCGCGAGCGCGAGAGTTTCTGGATCACCTCCGTTGTCTGGATCACCGTACCCCTCTGTGGCGCCATACCCTACATCTTCACCGGTACTCTCCACAGCTTCACCGACGCCGTATTCGAGTCTGTCTCCGGATTCTCCACCACCGGTTCTTCCGTCATCGTCAGGCCCGAAGACATTCCCCAAGGACTCCTGGTGTGGCGCTCCATGACGCAGTGGGTCGGCGGCCTCGGACTCATCCTTCTGGTTGTCGCACTCCTGCGACGCCTCAGCGGCGGATCCTTGAAACTCTACTCCGCCGAGTTCTCTGGCACACAACAGCGGAAACTGCACCCTCACATCTCCAAGTCTGTCTCCCGCATGTGGTCCATCTACACCCTCATCACGGTGGTGCTCATCGTCCTGCTGGCTTTGGCGGGCAACAGCGCCACAGACTCCCTCTGCCTGGCCCTTAGCACCGTCTCCACCGGAGGATTCATGACAGCACAATTCGGACTCTCGGGCTATTCCGAACTCACTCTCTCCATCCTCACCGTCTTCATGTTCCTCAGTGGCGTCAATGTAGCCTTGCTCTACAACCTTTTTATGCTCAAATGGCGACAGCTGAAAATCAACCAGGAATTCATGCTCTATGCCGTTCTCTTCCTCCTCGCCGTAGTCAGCTGCATTGTGGCTTTCGGCCTTTCCGGAAACCCCTGGGGCCAATCGGTACGCTACACGCTGTTCCACATCGCCTCCACCGTCTCCACCTGTGGATTCTACACCGACACCCCTGCGGTATGGCCTTTCTGGGTCTCCGTGGTCACCTTCCTGCTCATCCTCAGTGGCGCCTGTGCTGGCTCCACGGGTGGCGGCCTCAAGTTGCGCAGGCTCATGGTCCTCTTCCTCTACATGCGTAACTACATGACGCGCATGGTACACCCCAATGTGGTCTTTTCCATCAAGATTGACCATAAGGTTGTGCCCGGCGACTATGTCAACAAAATCTTCGGATTCCTTTTCCTCTATATCTGCTTCATCATCGGCGGAGCTTTCCTCCTCACCCTCTCGGGTTCCTCCATCGCCGACGCCTTCTGTATGGCCTCCGCCAACATCTCCAACCTCGGCCCCTCGCCCCTCATCAACAGTCTCGGCGCCAACCTCGAGTACGCCTCCCTGCCACTGCTGTCAAAGTGGACATTGATGGGACTGATGCTTGCCGGCCGCCTCGAAATCTTCGCCCTCCTGGCCATTGTCTCACCCTCTTATTGGCGTAAAAGATGAGCTCCATGAAAAACAACGACTGGAAAGCGGTGTTCCGTTTCCTCGGGATCATCCTCCTCGCCGAGGGGTCTCTCATGGCCTTGTGCACCATCCCCGCGTGGCACTTCAACGACGGCACTCTCCCACACATTGCCGCCTGCTCCGCCTTCACCATCGCTGTGGGCCTGCTCCTGCACCACCGCTACCGCCACTTCCGCGACATCACGGACAAACGCATGTCTTACATCCTGGTGGTACTGCTGTGGATCATCCTCTCACTTTTCGCCACGCTGCCCTTCTTCGCCACCGGTGTCGCCCATACATTCTCCCGCTCTATCGTTCATGCTTTCTCCGCCATCTGGTTCGAGGCCATGTCCGGCCTCTCCACCTGCGGTGCCACGGTCTTCTCCGATGTCGCTTCTCTGCCCTCGTCGATACTCCTCTGGCGATCCATGATGCAGTGGTTCGGCGGCTTCGGCGTCATCCTCTTGGTGCTCGCCCTGACACCCAAACTGGGCATCAACAAATACTCCCTCTACACTGCAGAAGCTTCGGGAGCCGACAACATGGCGGGAGCCTCCGTACGCACCGTCGTCACCGTGCGCCGCACCCTCACCGTCTACCTCTCCCTCACCATCCTCTTCGTCCTCTTGCTACTGGCATCCGGCATGCAGACCTGGGATGCCGTCAACCTCACCTTCACCCACATCTCCTCCGGCGGCTTTGCTCCTGCCTCCGACAGCATTGCCTCTATCACACCCCTGCAGCAGTATATCCTCGCCGGCGCCATGTTCTTCAGCGGCATCAACTTCACCATGCTCTACCTCTTCTTCACCTTCAAATGGCGCCAGCTACATCATAAGTTCGACCAACTGCGCTTCTTTGTGCTGCTGTGTCTTGTCGCCATTGCTTTCGTTACTCTATTCCTCCACACCCGCTCCCAGCTTCCTTGGAGCGATGCCCTGCGCCTGGGCACCGTGCAGACCGTCAGTGCCATCACCACCACAGGCTCTGTCGTCGCCGACTACACCCTCTGGCCCGTACCTGTCACCTTCCTGCTGCTGGTTTTATCCATCTGCGGCGGTATGGCCGGTTCCACCTCGGGTGGTCTCAAGGCCATGCGCGTGCTCATCCTGCTGCGCAATGCACGTGCCATCCTCCGCAGTCGTCTGCACCCCACCATCGTCAACCCCGTCCGCCTCAACGGCAAGCCTGTCACAGGCCATATCGCCAACAACGTCATGGTCATCTTCATCGTCTTCGGCACCTCGCTGATGCTCGGCGTCATGGGATTCATGCTCTGCGGCGTCAGCCCCACCGAGGCCATCGGCGCCTCCGTAGGATGCCTCACCGCCTATGGCCCCGGCCTGGGACCCTCCGGCGGCTTTGGATGCTATGCACACTTCTCCTCTCCTGCCCTCTGCTTCGGCTCCTTCCTCATGATTCTCGGCCGCCTCGAGTGCATGACTATCATCGTCCTCCTCCTCCCCCGTTTCTGGAAAAAATAGCTTAGCCTAACCCCGCCAGCGACGAAATCACCATCTCCTCCAGCTTCAGCCTCCAGGAGGTCGACATCTGGACCGTCGACGGCGTATGGGTCCACCACCAGCCCGTCACAGGCCACCGCACCACACTCCCCGTCGACTTCCTCCGCCCCGGCACCTACATCATAGCCATCCGCACCCACAACGGCACCACCCACAAGAAGCTCGTCATCTCCCGCTAGCGATCCGATATATGTTGTAGGGCATGATTCACCTCTATGGTTTACCGCAAACCCGTAGAGGTGCACCTCTTTGCCTTGCCAGGCCTCAGGGAGGGTGAGTCGCACCAGCCCCGTCCGCCGCCAGGCCGAAGCGCTCAGCATCCCCTCGCCGGCAGCGGGGCAGTGGGCGTAGAGATACACCTCGTCGTCGCCACTCGCCCGTTCTTCTTCCGCGCAGGGTGAGAAGGGTACACTCACGCTGGCCCCATCTACCCCTGGGGTCTCAAACAGCGGCGCCGCCAGCGTTCCGTCACTGACCATCAGGTTCTCCCACTCCACGGCCATTATGCCGTCGCCGGCCTGCGAGAAGCACGGTCGGTTGTATTTGACGAAATAGTTGCACTCCGTGATATGCTGCTCCATAGCAACCTTGTGCAGACCCTTGCGGAGTGCCGTCTTCATGCTCCCTGCCAGAGCCACCATCTGCTTGAACAGCAGCCGGTTCGACTGCTGCTTGACGGTGCGGGGGTTGCGCACACTGCGTGGGCGCGAGCGCAGGCACCATTTGCCACGCCAGAGGTACCCGATAACCGTCCCCACGGTCCCGCAGTACCCGTCGTTGATTCCAAATCTCTGTTTTGCCATTTCAATAATTAATAATTAAAAATTCACCTTAATTAAAATTTCACTTTTCACCAATATAATATAATGCCAAAACGGTAACATGTCAAGTGGAAAAATGTTAAAAAGTGTTTTTGACATTTCGACAGCCCTATCAACTCCTACCGTCGTAGGAGTTGGTAAGGGGTTGGCTAGGGGGTGGTAAGAAGATGGTGGAAAGAGGATGTGAGAAAGATGATGGGTGAAAGAGTGGTGGCGGTTATGAAAAAAAAATATTTTTTCGATTTCCAGTTTCCATTTTTTTCGTATCTTTGTTTTTTACTGCAAGGATGCCCTATGCACGTAATAATTTAGAGAACAATAATATAAAAATAAACAAGAGATAACGGATGAACTCAGAAAACGAAAGAATACAACGGGTGGATATAGAGCAGACGATGAAGACTGCCTATATCGACTATGCTATGTCTGTGATTGTCGCGAGGGCATTGCCCGATGTGAGGGACGGCTTCAAGCCGGTTCACCGCCGCATACTCTATTCAATGAATGAAAACGGCATACTCTACAATACGCCGACGAAGAAGAGCGCCCGTATTGTGGGTGATGTGATGGGTAAATACCACCCCCACGGCGATTCGAGCATCTATGGGGCACTGGTGCGTCTGGCACAGGACTGGTCGATGCGCTACACGCTGGTGGACGGACAGGGTAACTTTGGCTCTATCGACGGTGATTCACCGGCAGCCATGCGTTACACCGAGGCCCGCCTGAAGCAGCTCTCCAACGAGCTGGTGGCAGATATTGACAAGAATACCGTCGACATGGTGCCCACCTACGACAATGAGGGTGAGGAGCCGAGTGTGCTGCCTGCCAAGATACCTAACCTGCTTATCAACGGTTCGAACGGTATAGCAGTGGGTATGGCCACCAATATGCCTACACACAACCTGAAGGAGGTGCTGGAGGGCTGCATGGCCTTTATCGACAACCGCGACATCACCATCGAGGAGCTGATGCAATATGTGAAGGCTCCCGATTTCCCGTTGGGAGGCATCATCTACGGCTATAACGGCGTGCGCGAGGCGTACACTACGGGCCGCGGCAGCATCATCATCCGTGCCATCACGGAGATCGAGGAGGATGCCAAGGGACGCAATATGATTGTGGCTAGCACCATTCCCTATGGCGTCAACAAGGCCGAGATGATCAAGAAGACCGCCGAGCTGGTGAAGGCCGGCAAGATCGAGGGTATCACCGATATCCGCGACGAGAGCGACAAGGACGGTATCCGTGTGGTGTATATGCTGAGGCACGATGTGGTCCCCAACGTCATCCTGAACAAGCTGTTCCAGCTGACGGAACTGCAGAGCAGTTTCCCTGTGAACAACATCGCGCTGGTGCATGGGCGTCCGCAGCTGTTGAACCTGAAGCAGCTCATCCAGTATTTCGTGGAGCACCGCGAAGAGGTGGTGACGCGCCGGACACAGTTCGAGATGGAGGAGGCGCAGCGTCGTGCCCATATCCTGGAGGGACTGCTCCGTGCCATCGACATCATCGACGAGATTGTGGCGCTTATCCGAGCCAGCAAGACGCCTGACGAGGCCCGCCAGGGGCTGATGGACAAGTACCAGTTCAGCGACCTGCAGGCCCGCGCCATCGTGGACATGCGTCTGGCACAGCTGACGGGCTTGCAGCACCAGAAGCTGCAGGACGAGTATGACGAGAAGATGCGCTTCATCGAGCGTTGCAAGGAGATCCTCGGCAACCACGATGTGCTGATGCAGGTTATCAAGGGCGAGCTGGCAGAGCTGAAAGAGAAGTACGGCGACGAGCGCCGCACGATCATCAAATACGATGCCGCCAATTTCCGCATCGAGGACACCATTCCCGACGAGCAGGTGGTGATCACCATCAGCCACATGGGATATATCAAGCGCACGCCGCTGACCGAATACCGTGCGCAGAGCCGCGGCGGTGTGGGTTCGAAGGGCAGCGCTGTGAGGAGCGAGGATTTCGTGGAGCACATCTTCACGTGCACGAACCACAACTACCTGCTGCTCTTCACCGAGAAAGGTCGCTGCTACTGGATGCGCGCTTTCGAAGTGCCGGAAGGCGAGAAGAACACCAAGGGACGTCCCATCCTGAACTGCATCAACATCGAACCCGGCGACAAGGTGAAGGCCTACGTCAACGTGGAGAGCTTGAGCGACAGCGAGTATGTGGGCAACCACTACATAGTGATGTGCACGAAGAACGGCATCGTGAAGAAGACCCCGCTGGAGGCCTATTCGCGTCCTCGCACCAACGGTATCATCGCCGTGGGTATCCGCGAGGGAGACGAGCTGCTGACAGCCTGCCTCACCGATGGCGAGAGCTACATGCTCATCGCTTCGAAGAAGGGCAAGGTGATGATATGCCCCGAGAAGGAGTTCCGCTCGATGGGCCGTGGCGCCAGCGGCGTGAAGGGCATGGAGCTTGACGGCGACGACGATGCCGCCATCGAGATGCTGTGCCTGCCCAGCGAAGAGGAGAACCTGCTGGTGGTCACCGAGCATGGCTACGGCAAGCGTTCGTCACTGAAGGACTACCGTGCCACAGTGCACCGTGGCGGCAAGGGCGTGAAGGCTATGCAGATCACCGAGAAAACGGGTCCGCTGGTGGCTGTCACCAACGTCACCGAGGATCACGACCTGATGATCATCACACGCAGCGGTATCACTATCCGCATGCGTGTGGCCGACCTCCGTGTGTTGGGACGCGCCACACAGGGTGTGAAACTCATCGACCTGCGCGGCAAGAATTTCATCGCCTCGATCACCAAGGTGCCTACCGAGGAGACGGAGCAGGAAGAACAGACTCAGGAAACCCAAGAAGGTCAAGAGGTTCAAGATGTCCGGGAAGAAAGAATGGAGGGAGCCGATGAGCCTCTAAACGAAAAAAATGAATAATTGTTTCACTCGGAAAGCAATTTTTTGAAAAAAACGGATACTAATAATTCAAACGAACAATAAAACCAAAAAAATAAACAAAATGAAAATGAAGAAATTTCTGATGACGGCCGCTTTTGCGGCGTTTGCACTGACAGCTGGCGCCCAGTCGCTGAATGTGTCGAGTGCTTTCCAGGACATGAGAAAGGGCTACCTCAACAAGGCCAAAGCTGAGATCGATGCCGCCTG
>JAEEGK010024649.1_pt1 | contig 12441 bp, 15 predicted proteins | sample 8958771 | NCBI WGS metagenome assembly JAEEGK01 (sample SAMN16246547, study PRJNA631951) | gut metagenome | biome: gut microbiome; feature: rumen; material: SC-attached | host: Bos | place: Iran: Karaj | collected 2018-10 | reverse complement strand
CTATCTTTCTCTGTGTCTCTGTATCTCTGTGTTGAACCATTTGTGTTGAACCATCTTGAGTTACTGGCCTGTTGCCTGTTTCATTCCCTCCATGAACTTCTGCTGTAACTGTTGGGCGAGTTGGTTGTCGGGATTGAGTTTTAGGGCTTTCTCGAAGTTCTGCATCACGTCGAGGTAGTAGCGCTGGCCGTTCTTGCCGGGATCCTGCACGATGCGCACCATGTAGAGGAAGCCGCGCAGGGTGCAGAGGTCAGACGGGTCGGCATTTTTCATCTTCTCCATCTGTGAGATGGCCTGCTCCGCCTCAGCCATCATATTTTCGGTCTGCGGTGCACGAGGATTCATCACCGAGAAGTTGAGACTCTGCACAGCCATCAGATACTTGGGTTGGATGCTGTCGGGGAACATCGCGTCGATGCGCTTCAGTTCCGCCACGCAGTTGAGGACAGCCTCAGGCGTGGGCTGCTGGATTTTGGAGAGCGACTGCCCGATGAGAGCCTGCATGGAAGGTTCCTGGGCGTGGATGGATAACGATGCCATCAGGAAGAGGGCGATGGCCAAGAAACGGGTTTTAAAAGTTAGAAATGTCATACGCTTTATTATTTTTAAGTGATACAAAAATGCCGATATAAAAGAAACTGTCGCGCGTAGCCGTAACGGGACTGCCCATCTTGTCGAAGCGGAAGATGTTGGTACGTCCCAGGATGTTGTTCAGCGAGGTATAGATGATGACCTTCGGACTCAGCAGGTAGGTGAGGTTGGCATCCACGCTGTTGTAAGCAGGCGTCTTGCCCTGAGGGAAATGGCGGCTGCTGGCATAGGACTCCGACAATCCGATGATGGTCCTTCCGATACCGTATTTGGCGGTCAGCCGCAGGTTATGCCGTGATGCGAAATCGGGCATGCACGGTTGTGTATTGTCGAAGGAGCATCTCTCGGAGTCGTTGTAGGAATAGGAGAGCGTGGTCGTCAGGTTCTTGAAGTTGTTCTCCATGAACACATCAACGCCCCGGCTCATGCCATAGCCCTGCGGCAGATAGGTGCCATTCTTCAACAGAGGCAGGTGGTGGTATTTCTTCCAATAAGGTTCCACGCGCAGGAGCGTGTTGGCCGTCCTGTACTGCACGGAGAGAATGGCATGGTCGGCCGTGCTCTGGCCCAACGCTTTCCTGCTCTGTGCCAAGTAATCATCGGCAGCAGTCTGGCTGTAACGGCCAAGCACCAGAGATGTCTGCAGCCGCTTATTGGGGACGTAACTCAGGGTGGTTCTCGGCATGAGCAACCAATCCGTTCCCATCATCTCCGCCCTCGCCGACATGTTGAGGAACAGACGGGGGATGACCCGCCACTGTGCATCAAGATGAGTCGCTAGGATGTTGTAATCAAGATGGTATCGGGAAGTTTCATAACTCAACCTGCTGTGGCGGATATAGTCCTCCACACCGGCAGACATTTTCAGCACATCCGAGCAGACCTTGCGAAGTTCCGCTTTCAGGTGCACCTCATTGCGGAAATTGAAATAATGGTCGCCGGCAGCCACCGCATCGTCGATGTCTCCGATCACGGATGAGTTGGCTACACCCGTGAAGAGAGAGAAACCGCGGTTCAATGACATTTTGTGTGTGACATTCGCGTAGATGTTGTGCTCCTTCAGCGAGAGGTGGCGCCCGTCGACATGCAGTCCCACGGAAGTCAGGTCGTAGCCGACGTATGACTTCAGCACGCCCGAGGTTTTGAACTCCTTCTTATACTGAGCCTCACCAGAGAGTTTGCGGTAAGGCCGGGTGAAGTCGAAGCGCTGAGAGAACAGGCGGTCGTAGAGTCCCATGCTGGTCAGGGCAGCATTGAATGAAAGGCTGCTGGTGGCGAAAGCCTTGGTGCCGCCCACGTTCCAGTCCACCAGCGACGCACTCACGCCATATTTGTCGCTCGTCGCCATATCGGTGGTCTCCATCGGGAGCACGGCAGAGAGCGCCTGACCGTATTCACCGCCATAGCCACCCAGGGAGAAATTGATGCCCTTGAACAAGAAAGGAGAAAAACGCCCGCGGACGGCAGAGTTCTCCGTATTGGTGGAATAAGGCACCAGCACGTGCATCCCGTTGACGAAAGTCTGGCACTCCTCGCTCTCGCCGCCCCGCACATAGAGTTTGCCATCCTCACCCACTTTCTGAGTGCCCGGCAGCGTCTGCAGAGCCGCCACGATGTCTCCGCACGAGTTGCCCGCCATCACCACGTCGAGCGCATCCATCGTCTTGAAGTTGTCGCTCTTGCCAAAACTGAAGGTGCTGGCGGTGACGACCACCTCGCTGATGGTGGTGGCCTGCTCCTTCATCCTCACCGTGAGATGGGTCATCTGTCTGACATCGGCGGTATGAGAATAGTCTTCATAACCCATGTAGGTGACCTTCAGCGTCACCTCACCCGTCTTGGAGGTTGGGAAAGCGAACTGTCCGAGCGAGTCCGTCAGGCAACCGTCAATCGTTCCTATTATAAATACGTTGGCCCCCACGAGCCGTTCCTTACCGTCGGTGACGATACCCGTCACGGTGGTCTGAGCAGCCATGTTGCATACGGCCGTCAGCAGGATGATGATGTGTGTCAAGAGATGTTTCATGCCGCAAAAATACGGCAAGAATCCGATGCCTCCAAATTCCCGTGACAGACAACTAAAACCACTGACAGAAACCTATGCCAACGGACGAATGACTAATAAAAATGACGAATGACTAAGCGATAAAAGCCTTTAGCCGAGGCACATACGAACGGGATACCGGGACATTTTCCGAGCATGTCCTGAGGGTCAGTTGATAACCGTTGGAGTTGCCCTTGGCAGAAGTGATGTTGTTCACATTGACGACAAAAGAGCGGTGGCATTGGAAGATGTTCTCATAGTCTTTCAGTTCCTCGACCACAGCCGACAGCGTGGTGTGAAGTTCGGTGCACACCGCCTTGTTGTCTTTCAGATAGCAGACCGAGACATTGTTCTTCTGCGCCTCGACATACAGCAGGTCGTTGATAGGAATGCAGAGGTCGTTGCCCCTCACGCTCGTGTCGTGAATGGTGATGCTGATGTCTTTCTGCTCCTCCGTCGTGTTGCTGAGCAACGCCTCCATCTTTTCCCGTAGGAACCGGTTGTAGGCCATGCCTATCGACGCCACAGTCAGTACAACGCCAATGATCAGCGTCATATACAAGAAACTGAAGAACAAGGCGGGCGTAACGGGGCAATGGAAGAGATAGCAGAACAGCAGGAAATTGCAGAGGGCAATAAACAGGATCAGCCCAAGCACTGTGCAGCCTTGATGCCAGATGCGCCAAGGCCTGATGTGCTGGTTGAGTGGCCTGATGACAGCAAACCCATAGGTGGCGTAACATACCAATGTGATAAGTCCGAACAATGCCGCAGCCAGGCATTTGTTGCCGTTGTACATGCTGAATCCGAATGGCTGCAGCAAATAGAGTATCGCCCAGATGGCCACTCCATAGACAATGCTGTCTCTCAGCCAGCGCCGGCTCTGCTTAAACGGATATATTCTGGTAAGGAATGTTCTGTACATATAATCGCAATCATTGATGATAGAGGGCGGCAAAGGTAAGCAATTTCTTCGAATTATTGCTCGTTTTCCCAACTTTTTTCTCGTATTTGACTTTTGTTTCAAGAAAATGTTGTAATTTTGCACCATAACGACCGGATATGAAAAAGATACTCGCCATATTTCTAGCCGTGATGAGCCCTCTGGCTCTGCCTCTGTCAGCGCAGAACCTCTTTCAGCGTTTCGACAGCGTGATGACCGAGAAATACCGGAAAGGCGATATCGATACTGCCTATATCATGCGACCGAGCACGAAGTGGACCGTCAAGGCCCGCTTTAACTTGTCGGGGGCGACCATTGAATCAGAGGGAATAGAGGACGGACAGCATTTCAAGTCGGAAATGACCGCCGACTATAAATCCACGCTCAGCATGGGCATCAGCTATCTGGGCATCTCGCTCAATACGGCGCTCAATCCCGCCAAGTTGCTGGGAAAGTACAACGACTATGAGCTGAACATCAACTCCTACGGCAATCGCTTCGGCTGGGACTTCATCTTCCAGAATGCACACAACTTCACTGGATGGCACGACCACGAGGGTATGGAGCGCATCGAGCTGCCTGCCGACATGCTTTCTGTGAAGACGCTGAACCTCAATGCCTACTATGCCTTCAACGGTCGCCGATTCTCCTATCCCGCAGCATTCTCACAGAGCTACATCCAGCGACGTTCGGCAGGCAGCTTCCTGCTGGCAGCGTCAGGAATGGGTCAGCAAGCCAAGCTCGACTGGAATCAGAAGATGGAGCTGAAGATGACGAACATCGGTATGGGGGCCGGCTATGGCTATAACTATGTGCCCGCCCAGGGATGGCTGCTGCATATCTCTGGCCTTCCCACATTCATCGTCTATAGCAAGACCTCGATGACCTTTGGCGATAACCGCGTACCGCTGCACTACCACTTCCCCGAGGTGATCATCACTGGTCGCGGAGCTGTGGTTCGTCAGAGAGGCAACAAATTCTACGGTTTGTCGATGGTGTACAACTTCACGAACATCGGCAATGAGGAAAGCCTGGCCTTGCACAACCAGAAATGGCGTATACGTGCCTTCTTCGGATTCCGTCTATAGTGAATCCTGCACTCTGCGGGTTTGCCGCTTCGTGATTCTTGCCAGATAATCGTAGTGCTCACCTTCAGCCACCACCTCGACGGCATATCCATATCGCGCAGCTTTTTCCCTCAGCGTGTCAGCATCGATATAGAGCCAGTCGAAGGGCTTGCCCGTCGTGTCCTTGTAGCGCATCTGGAAGCTGTGCTCACCGTAGTAGGCCATTTCGTTTGGAATGATCATCATGCCCGTACCCTCTTCATCCTCAAACACATAGCTGATGTCTGAAGAGTCACACAGCACCTGGCCCCCAGGAGCCAGTATCCGGTCGAGCAGCTTGAAGAACTCGGGCAGACGATCAAGGGTGCCGACGATGCCGATGCCGTTCATCAGCATGATGATGGTGTCGTACTGACCCTCCAGGGTGAAGAAATCCTGTTCCATGACATGCTTGACCCCACGCTCCTTCATGGTCTCCACTGACAAGGGCGAAATGTCGATAGCCGTCACGTCCACTCCCTTTTCCTGAAGAACAAGCGAATGGCAACCTGCGCCGGCACCTACGTCAAGCGTCTTGCCCTTGGCCATCGCGAGTGCCTGCTGCTCTATTCCAGGCATCTCCTCATACTTGCGGAAAAGTGTCGGCAACGGTATCTCGTCCTCCTCAAACATGGGGGAGAACACTCTGAGCCTGTCGGCCTTTCCTGTCTTATGATAGTCGGCGATGGCTCTGCCCATCGGATCCATTTTGCTGTTCATCTTCATCTGCCTAGGAGTGTTGTTATTTCATTACAGGGGACAAAATTATTCAATTTTTTTCTATTTCTAGTATAAAATGCTCAATTTTCATTGGAAAAATGCAGAAATAACTCATATTTGCTTCCAAATTGGTTGTTTTTCCCCCGATTTTTAGTAATTTTGTGGCGTATAAAACGCTTTCAGCCGAGCGTCCTTCTGTGAAAAGAGAGACATAAAGTGAAAAATTGCAGACTTTCAAACCAAATGAAGAACATTCTTACTTTCCTTCTGCTCTGCCTCTTGGCAACAGGAGCCCGAGCACAACTGAAGCCTCGTGTGGTCGTACTGACTGACATCGGGCGACCAGACCTCGAGCCTGACGATACTGAGTCGCTTGTGCATCTCCTTTGCTATGCCGACCAACTGGAGATCGAGGGCATCATCACTTCTACTGGTTGGAACTGCGACCCTTATCCTACGGAGAGTGCCGCCTACCGCGATTCGGTGGTAGAGGCATACCAGGCGGATGTGCACAATCTCATGAAGCGATCCGGCCAAAAGGCATTCCGCAGCATAGGCAAAGAAAATGGCCGACAGGAGATGGGCTACTGGCCAAGTGCGGCATACATACGCAGCCGCTGCGTGATGGGCAGTCAGCGGGCAGGCATCAAGGTGATTGGCAAAGACAATGACAGCGAGGGCAGCGAGCTCATCATCAGCCTTGCCGACGAAAGGGACGAACGTCCCATCTGGGTTTGCGCCTGGGGCGGTGCCAACACGCTGGCGCAAGCCATCTGGAAGGTTAAGCAGACACGCACACCTGAGCAACTGAAGGTTTTCCTGAAGAAGCTCCGTCTGTACACCATCACCGATCAGGATATGGTGTATGCCATGCGCATGAACCTGGCTTACAGCTCTCATCAGTGGATGCGTCGTGAGTTTGCCGAAGACTTCAAGTTTGTGTGGGACGAAGGCACTTGGCAGTTGCAATGCAGCCTCGGACAGGAGTACTGGCAGCAAATCAAAGAGCAGATTCAAGGTCGCGCTGCCTTGGGCAGGCAGTATCCTGATTTCAAATATGGTGTAGAGGGTGATACTCCTTCGTTTCTCAACGTTATTCCTAACGGCCTTCACAATCCCGAAGAACCAATGCAGGCAGGGTGGGGTGGTTATCACACATGGGCTCTGACCAAGGACTCTGCGACGTTCGCCTGGACAAGTTGGCAGGAACCTGCGAAAAGTATCTCGGAGGCTTACTACCGCCAGTTCTATCCCGATCAGCTTAACGACTTCATTGCCCGCATCGAATGGGCTGAGACGGGGCAGGGCAACCACAATCCAGTAGTCATTGTCAACGGCAAGAAAGGTACTGATGCTATTGTCATCCAGGCAAAAGCCGGTCAGATAATCACCCTCGATGCTTCTGCTTCATTCGACCCTGATGGCGATGCACTCACTTTCAAATGGTGGCAGCAGAATGGCATCGGACAGGCAAAGGCGGAAATCAGCAATGCCCAGTCTTCGTCGGTCAAAGTACAAATACCGGCTGCCATTGCAAACGACGAGATTCACATCATTTGCGAAGTGCACGACAACAGCAAACACGCTTTGCCTGCTTATCGCAGAATAATTATCAAATGACACTACCCAAATTTATAATCACGATGGATGGCGTGTTTCGCCTCGGTATGGTCAACCTGCATGAGCACCTGCTGAAGCCTGGTGACCAGTGTATCGGCGGTGGCTACTATCACTTCGATTTCGTCTCCAACCGCATTGTCCTCGACAGGGAATCCTACGACTTCGGGCGTCCCAAATGGCATCTGCTCACAACGTTGAAAGTACCTTCATCTTATCGTGGCATGCGTATCGTCTATCAGTATGACGACGGCTTCCACGATGATTTCAATGTCAGCGAGGAACTGAAGATAGAGTATTATGACTGACCAGATTATTATAGATTATGACACTACAAGAAGCTATTGAAGCCCGGCATAGTGTAAGGGCATACAAAAATCTGCCTTTGAGCGAGGACATTGTCAAGGTGCTTGAAGAGGAGATTGCGAAACTTAATCGCGAGGGCCAGCTCCACATCCAACTGATCCTTAACGAGTCAAAGGCGTTTCAGGGCACTTTGGCCAAGTACGGCAGGTTCCGCAACGTCACCAGCTACATCGTTATGGCAGGACGCCAAGCCCATGACCTCGACGAGCGGGTAGGCTACTATGGCGAGCATCTGGTACTGTTGGCTCAGACGTTAGGCCTGAACACCTGCTGGGTAGGACTCAGCTATTCGAAGGTGCCAGGAACGTATGTGCTTGACGAGGGCGAGAAGATAGCCTGCTACATTGCCGTTGGCTATGGTGAGACGCAGGGTGCCGGCCATAAGATCAAGACCGTAGATCAAGTGAGCGATGTCAGTGACATCACTCCTTCATGGTTCCGAAAAGGCGTTGAGGCAGCCTTGCTTGCTCCTACAGCCGTGAATCAGCAGAAATTCTCGTTTGAGTATCTTGGTATGAAAGATAATCGCCATCAGGTGCGCGCAAAGAAAGGCTTCTCCCTCATCGGCTATACTCGGATGGACTTAGGCATTGCCAAATACCACTTTGAGATTGGTGCAGGAAAGGAGAACTTTGATTGGGTATGAAGAAGATACTGTTCCTTCACGGCTTCTTTGCCAGCGGCCAGTGTGTGCCGGCTCAGGCATTGCGCGAGTCATTTATGGGGCGTGCAGAGGTGCTCACGCCCGACCTGCCGATGCATCCGAAGGAGGCTCTCCGCTTCATCCGGGAGATGATCGACCGCGACAAGCCCGATCTGCTGATAGGCAACAGCTGTGGGTCGTTCTATGCTCAGATGCTGGCTCCTGTCGCAGGCATACCAGCCTTGCTGGGCAATCCTCACTTCCAGATGACTGAGTTTCTGAAGCCACGCATAGGTGCTCATCAGTACAAGTCGCCACGAAAGGACGGCAATCAGGATTTCATCATCGACGAAGCCTTGATAGAGGAGTTTGCCGAGCTGGAGGCCATCCAGTTCAACTCTAATCCTTGCAACAAAGACCGCATCTGGGGCTTGTTCGGAGAGCACGACACACTGGCGCACTTCGAGCCGCTCTTCCTAGAGCACTACACCCGTTCGTTTCACTTCCCGGGAGGTCACACTCCGACGGCAGAGGAAGTACGTACTTGGTATGTGCCGTTGGCCGAGAAACTGTTAATGCAAATTGAAAAATGAAACTGAAGAAACGAAAAATCAAGTATGCTGCCGTCTTCTTTCTCTGCTGGCTTGCCCTCTTGGTCTTACTGGTTGACGGAGTCCTGAAGTTCCAGACACTGGCTGACTATTTCGGCTCGTACGCACTAGTGGAGGTAAGCTTATTGCTATTGGTCATCCTGCCCACATGGGCAGTATATAAATTAACAAAAGAACGATAAATAGGAATTTATCAAACATTTAGATTTATGAAAGATATTATCATTTACACATCAGAACATCTTAGAACAACGACAAAGACAGCATGTGTGGCCGAAGCCATTTCAGATGCTCTTGATAGATTGCATGTGAAGCATCTGGAGTTAAAAAACACAAAAGATTATTGGTGTAGGGACTATATGCCAGTAATGATATCCAATGATGGAACATATGTAAAATTCGAGTACGAGCCAGATTATTTGAAAGAAGACGAAAAGTTACGTGACTATATAACTCCTCAGCAAGTTGCATGTAATGGACTCAATCTGTTTATGCCTGCTGATATGAAAATCACCTTTGACGGTGGCAATTATGTTCGATGTGGGGATAAGGTCATTATGACTGACAAGATTTTTAGTGAGAACCCAGAAAAGAGAGTAACCGAACTGCTACAGGACTTAGAAAAAACGCTTTGTGCAGAAATTGTCTTGCTGCCGTGGGATATGAAAGATTTTTGCGGTCATGCTGACGGCATGGTGGCATACCTAGGCGATGGTCGAGTTCTATTGAATGGCTGTTGGAATAATCCTAAACGAAAACAAAATATGGCATTTCATAGAAGGCTGAGAAAAATCTTGGACGGCCATTTTAAAGAAGTAATAGAACTTCCCTTCTGGGATGGTGATGAAGATTCATGGTGTTATCTCAATTTTTTGAAAGTTCCTGGAGGTGTTTTGCTTCCTTGTCTTTCTGAGAATTTTGATAGTAAAGATGATATCGCGGCTTTGAATCATTTCGAAGAATTATTTCCTGGTATGGAAGTTATTCCTATCTATGCCAAGCCTCTAGTTAAAGGCAAAAATGGAGGGGGCGCATTACATTGTGTTACATGGGAGTATATAAATTAACAAAAGAACGATAAATCGGAATTTATGGAAAAAGTATTCAAGACCTCAGTAATAGAAGCATTGCAGTATTATGTTTATTGCCTCGTAGATCCGAGAACCAATAGGATATTTTATATTGGCAAAGGGAGTGGCAATCGAATATTCAATCATGCTAATGATGCTTTGAACGATAATCTTTCAAGTTTGAAACTTAATATTATCAGAGAAATCAGAAGTAGTGGGCAAAAAGTGTCGTATTACATTATTAGGCATGGTCTTAATAAGGATGAAGCTCTATTGGTTGAGTCGGTTTTGATTGATATGCTGACTTATGAGAAATTCAACACAGAATCGATTCTGGCAAACATCCAGTCGGGTCATCATCAATGGGATAAAGGAATTAAAACAGTTGATGAAATAAGCATCATTTATGATTGTGCCGAAATAGAACCTTCTCCTAATGACCGTTTTGTTTGCATCAATATCAACAGAACTTATAACAATGGTGAACGTGATAACATCTATGAGGCAACGAGAAAATATTGGAAAATGAACGGTAAACGGGCTAAATCCGCAACATACGTTTTATCTCTTTACAGAGGGATTGTAAGAGCCGTTTTTAAGCCGACACGATGGTACAAATCCCAGGAATACGAAGGTCGATGGGAGTTTGATGGAATAGAAGTAAATGATTCACCATACCTTCACAAGAGTGTCAAGAATATTATAAACTGTGGTCAAAATCCGATAACTTACTATAATTTGTAAATTCCAATTTAACGAACTGAAACGAACATGGATTTCAAGGATAAAGTAGCCGTCATTACAGGTGGTGCACAGGGCATCGGACGTTGCATTGCTGAAGAGTTCCGGAAGGCTGGAGCTGCGGTTTGTGTCATCGACAAGCAGCAGGGCGATTACTTTGTAGGCGACCTTGCTGACAAAGAGACGCTGGAGCAATTTGCCAAAGAAGTGATTGAGAAGCACGGCCATGTGGATTATCTCATCAACAATGCTCTGCCGCTGATGAAAGGCATCACGGAGTGCAGTTACGAAGAGTTCCAATATGCCATGAGTGTAGGCGTGACGGCACCGTTCTATCTCGCCAAGCTCTTTGCTCCACATTTCTCCGAGGGAGCAGCCATCGTCAACATCTCCTCATCGCGCGACCGCATGAGTCAGCCTCAGACAGAAAGCTACACGGCAGCAAAAGGAGGCATTGCGGCTTTGACTCATGCATTGGCGGTAAGTCTCTCTGGTAAGGTGCGCGTGAACAGCATCTCGCCTGGATGGATCGACACTGCCTACACGGTCTATGAAGGCCCTGATGCCGTTCAGCAGCCCGCAGGACGTGTAGGCAATCCGATGGACATCGCCAGCATGGTGCTGTTCCTCTGCTCCGACAACGCAGGTTTCATCACGGGCGAGAATATCTGCATCGACGGCGGAATGACTCGTCAGATGATTTATCACGGAGATTACGGCTGGAAACTGGAAACGTCATGACTGACTTTGATATCATAACTGGCTAAACTCCGTTTTAGCATCAAAACAGGGACAATCCTTCTTCACGCCGGGCAGGTCGCGGTGACCCACGATACGGGCTTGCGGATGCTCGGCCTTCAGGCGTTTCAGCAATGCCAGCAGGGCAGTCTTCTGGGCCTTTGTACGCGTGTCGTCGGACTTCCCGTGCTCGTCCAGGCCTCCTTCGTAACAGATGCCGAGCGAGTGCCGGTTGTAGCCCTTGGCATGGGCACCGATGAGCTGCTCATGGCGTGTCTGGTAGGTGTGTCCGTCGCGGGTGATGTAGTAGTGGTAGCCGGTGAAGCCGAACCGCGCCCGGTGGTCGGCGATGAGCGTGGTGACGGGAAACGGCTTGTTGCAGCGTGTGGCTGAACAGTGAATGACAATCAGATCAATCTTTCGCATAGTATTTCTTTCTTTTTTGGTTGGGGAAGTAATGGGTCGGGCTGTCGCCCTCAAAATTAAAGCAAAAATTGTAAGTAATGGGTCGGGCTGTCGCCCTCAAAATTAAAGCAAAAATTATAAGATAAAATTTAAGGACTCATCAGAAGCTCGATTAATTTTCTTATAAATTTTTGTTTTAACATTCTTGCGTCCCTCTGGTAGCAAGCGAGCAGAGCTCGAGCGGAGCGAAGCGACCCAGAACCAGATCTTTGGGAGGAGCGACCCAGGACTAAGCAGTAAGACACGACTGTGTGAGGAATGTGCTGATGACAGCGGTGAGCACGGTGATGATAAACTGGATGATGGTCTTCCAGCGTTTGAAGTTCTTGATCATAGCTTCTGTAGTTTAATAGCGTTAATTCACGTAGAAGCCCCCCTACGGCCCCCAAGGGGGCTTCTATAGTTTCAAGGGAGAGAGACTATCGTAGCCCCCTCGGGGGCAGAAGGGGGGGCTTCTTTTACGGACGAGGCTCGTCGCTGCCAGTGTTGTCACCGGAGGTGTTGCCGTCGGTGCTCTGCGTGCCGGTGAGGGCAGTGGCACGACGCAGCGTGGCTACCAGGTTCAGCGCCTTAGGCACGAGGATGCCGGTGGCACGCGAGCGCAGCTTCACGCTCTGGATGTTCTTCGAGACGGAGAAGTCCTCCTCGGTGTCGGCACCGCCCTTCTGGTTCTTGATGCCGATGGAGAAGATGGCGAGATCGTCGATCTTCACGTTCTTGCCCTCCAGGAGCAGCTCCTTGATGCAGTTCACCATGTCGGTGAGCAGACCCTTGATGACGCCCTTC
>JAEEGK010024645.1_pt1 | contig 12442 bp, 11 predicted proteins | sample 8958771 | NCBI WGS metagenome assembly JAEEGK01 (sample SAMN16246547, study PRJNA631951) | gut metagenome | biome: gut microbiome; feature: rumen; material: SC-attached | host: Bos | place: Iran: Karaj | collected 2018-10 | reverse complement strand
TACTCAAAGGTAGTCCTATGCGGTCCGTTCAACGTGAAAAAAATCTGGAAATGCTCCGTTGTCCGGGAATAGACGCTGTCGTAAAAGTCGCTGTCGGTACAGGAACTCAGTTTTACGCGTGCCGAAAGATTTTCAGAAAGGGTTGCGCTGGTATTTTTATTCCGGTTGCGCAGTTGCTCGAGCAACAGGGCGGTTCCGCATTTATGTGTTGAAAATGCGGGAAGGGCGATTCCTAGGAGGATGCCGATGGCAAGGAGGATTCGTTTCATTCGTTCTCCTTGAAAACGTGCTCTTCGGCCAAGATTTTTCTTGCTTGGGCGCGAATGTCTGCGGAGACTGTTAAAGCCTTCTGATGGTGCGGCTTGATTCGTGCATCGACAATCATCGGGGCTTCGCATCCCCAGTGCTTGTCGCGGATTTGGGCACGGTAGCCGAAAACATCCTTGGCGGGGTCGGATCGCGTGAAGGTTAGCCACAGGAAATCGCGGAGTTTTTCGATGTCTATAGAATCTTCCAAAATGGGGGCAGAATCGACAAGGGAAATCCACGGGTAGTTCTCGCGGAATTGCCATTGGGCAAGAGCCGATTCGATTTGCTGAAGAAGTTCGTTTCTTTGGGCGTTGTCGTAGGCAGGGGCTTGCAGAATCAGTACGCCCGGCATGGGGCATGCTTTCGCGGTAATGCCTGCAATTTCTAGGCTTTGCAAGTCGGCGGCGTTCTGGTGCAGTTCTCGTTTTTTTGAACCTGCTGCGGCAAGGGTCAGCTTGGATCCGTGATTGAGCCTTGTTCCGGTGTAGTCCAGTGTATCGATGCTGGTGCTTGTTTCAAAATGAAGGTCTCGGCCGAAATCGATTCGTTCCAGAACGTGTCTCAAGAAACCTTCAACGTTGTTGACGTCGATTTTGTGGCCCTCAGTTTCGTCTTCTTGCGCGGCGATGAACAGGTACTTGGTGAGGCTTGCCTGGTTGAAGCCGAGAATGGCGTTTGCCGTTTTCAGAATTTCAAGCGGTTCGCGCTCTTCGCTCTTGGCGTAGGGCCTAAATCGTTCATGCGCAAGTGCCAGGCAAAGCGGGTGGACTCCGGCGTCGTCGACGGCATGGAGCGCCACAAGTCCCGGTATCGAGGCGGGAACCATCGGCTTTGTAATTTGATGGATGAAACTTCCGAACAGGGTGTCTTCTTGCGGCGGTCGCCCGACAACGGTAAACGGATAAATGGCGTTTTTCTTGCACAGCACCTTTTCAACTTTCAGGAACGGAAACGGGTGCCTGTCGGAATAGTAGCCGACGCGGTCGCCGAAGGGGCCTTCGTCTTTTAAGGCGGGCTCTAGTTCACCGAGAATGCAGAAATCTGCATCGGCTGAAACCAGGTAGCCGTTGTAGTCAAAGTAGCGGAAACGCCGCCCGCCCAGCATTCCTGCAAATAGCAGTTCGCTCAAGTTTTCGGGCATGGGCATCACGGCTGCAACGGTGTGGGCGGGCGGGCCGCCAATGAAGATGCTTACCTTGAGGGGGCGTCCTTCTTCAATCGCTTTCTGATGGTGCCTTGCGATGTCGCGCTTGATTTGGTAATGCAGTCCGCATTCGCTGTTTTGTACGTAATCGTTCCCTGAAACCTGGATGCGGTACATTCCCACGTTGGTCGTCATGACCGATGCATTTTCGGCCGGGCGCGTCGCAACCTGCGGAAGCGTGATGAATGCGCCTCCGTCGTGAGGCCAGCAGACAAGCTGCGGCAGGTCGGAGAGTTTGCATTCCTCGAAATCCTTGATGCTTCCGCTCTTTTGCGGGAGCGAGTGGAGGCCGGTGAGGGCCGCTCGACATAATGTCGCGGGGCTTGCGTGTTTAAAGAATTCTACCGGATTCGACTTGAAAAGTACCGCCGTCTTTGTACCGTTGAGGGTATCCTTGAAAAGGAAGTCTAGCCGTTCCTGAGTTCCGAAGATGTTGCAGGCTGCGCGGAAAGGGCTTCCCTTGACATGTTCAAAAAGGAGCGCCGGACCATGGGCTTCGAAAGTCTCTCGGGCAATTTCTGCCATTTCCAAATAGGGATCCACTTCGCGTGAAATACGCTTGAGCATGCCTGCTCGTTCAAGATCCAGCAGTGCCTGTTCCAGATTCCTGTACATGGGACCACCTATCCGGCAGTTGCGGATTGGTCGATGGCTGTAAAACCTTGGGTCTGTTTCTTGCTTTCGATAGCGAGAATGGCGTCGCGGGCATCTTTTCGGCTGGCGACGGCGTAAACGATGCTTGCGTCAGAGATGACCTTGGAGAAAGATTCTTCGGGGAATTCGTTGAATCCCTGGAAAGAAAATTCATCGTAGCATCCGGTCAGGTTGCCTTCGTCAACAAATTCGTGGGTGGCGTTGAAACCACGGAACGGCCCCTTGTCTAGGCGGACCATGATTTTCCCGTTGTTGATAGCGCTGATGCGACCTGTCCAGCTAATTTTCCTAAAACCGACGACGATATTGTAGCGGACGATTTCGCCTGCTTCGAGCGCCTTGGGAAGTGTATAGTGGAGAACGGGATTTTTGCCGATAGTCATGTTCATGGGGGCGTAACGCATCGTCTCGGGCATATTTGCCAGAGTGTATTCTTGCCATGAAGTTTGACTGAATTGAATCATACGCAAATAATTTAGCAAAAAATTAAGAAAAAAGATTCGGTTCTAGGCATTTTAGTAAAAATATTTGAAAGATTATCGAAAGAGTATGAACTTGGACTTCCGCCGGTAGTTTCGTTTTTTGAATAAATTAAAATCTGACGAGAGGCTTTTTTAGGGGGTTGGAATGCGTTCGTTTCTGTACGGACGTGTAAAATTTTTGATATATTTTGCACCATGACGAAGTACCTTTTTGTTTTGACGAGTTCCCCCAAAGATTTCTTTTGTGAACAGACGCTTGTCGCGATTGCATCGCTCCGCGTGCATAATCCGGGCGCGTTCGTAACGCTTCTGACGGACGATAAGACCGCTGCGACTTTAACTGGTCCGCGAGCGGCCTTGAAAGATGCGGTGGATGAACTCAAGGTACTCACCCTCGACGAAAAGTTCACGCCGATGCTTCGCTCCCGCTACCTCAAGACGGTGATGCGCAACGTCATTGACGGCGATTTTCTGTACATGGATTCCGACATCGCCATTGTGGGCGACCTCTCCATTCCCGAAGAATGGAAGGGTGGAATTTATGCGGTGCTCGATTTCCATACGAATCTTTCGAAGGCGATTAACCGCAAGAAGGTGCTGAACAACGCGAAGATGATGGGCTTCTCGCCGATTCTGAACGACGAAATCTTTAACGGGGGAGTGATGTTTGCGGCAGACACTCCCGAAGCCCGCAAGTTCTTTGAAACTTGGCACGAACTATGGCTCTATTGCGTGTCCAAGAATTTCCCCTACGATATGGCAAGCCTCGCCGAAACGAACTTCAAGTTCGGCTACATTACGCAAAAGATGCCCGGTGGCTGGAACTGCCAGCTGGCTTACGGTAACAGGTTCCTTCCGACGGCGAAGGTGTTGCACTTCTTTGGCTCGCGAATCATCGATACCCGCGGCCACAAGGTGCCTGCAAGCATGGACTTGTTCTTGCCGAAAATTTTGCGCAAGGACTTCTACACCAACCTGAAGAATATTCCGGTGAAGGTCAACGCCGACAAGAGCATTACCATCAACGAATACTACGACGACGTGATTGCCCACGCCAAAGAAGAATTTGAATTCCAGACTCGCAAGGTGGGTGCCGGTGGTGCCTACATTATCCGCAGCTACGCCTTCGCCAAATCGCTCGCCTGGATTTATAAGAAGATGCCGTTCCTCGTGTTCCCCTTGAGAGTGCTCGGAAAAATCCTCGGGAGGTAACGATGAACCTGCTTTTTAATCTGGTCGCAGTTCAGCCGATTCATAGCGCCAAGTTCCACGGTGGTGGCTCTTACGGCGAAGTGATTTTCTGGGCGCTGGTCAAGCGCGGCGTGCAGTTCAGCTGCGCCTACGACAGTAAGAAGTACCTGGACCCCATGATTCTCGATGCCTGCAAAACGCAGAACATTCCGCTGTTTGACATCAACGAAAAAACGCCGCAGCAGATTATCGACGAAAACCAGATTGATACCTTCTACACCCCGCTCTATTCGCTCGAAAAAAAGTGGGACATTAACGTCAAGGATTTTGTGTTCACCTGGCATGGCGTGCGCGCGCTTGAAATGCAGTATAGCTGGGCAGGTGTCGGTTTCGCCAAAAAGTTTGGACAGAAGTTCGAAGCGCTGGTCCGTTACCGCGAAAGCTGGAAAAAGTATTACTACAAACCCAAGTACCAGGATTTGGCTAAGCGCATGGCCGAAGGCAAGGCCCGCACTATTACGGTGAGCGAACATAGTCGTGCTTCTATCAAGTCGTTCTTCCCGGAACTTCTGGATTTGGAAATCCCGGTATTCTACAGCCCTATGACGGCATACGAACCCGAAGGATTCTTGCCGCCGGGAGTCGCTGCGAAAAAGTATTTCTTGCTCACAAGCGGTGCCCGCTGGGAAAAGAATAACCTGCGTGCAGCGATGGCTTTTGACGAACTGGTCGGTATGTACCAGTCGCAGGGCAAGCCGTTTGATTTTAAGATGGTGATTACCGGGGCCGCAAACCCCAAAGCCTACTTGCGCCATCTCAAGCATAAAGACCGCTTTGTATTGCTGGGCTATGTCGAAAATAGGGAATTGGAGTTCTTGCACCAGAACGCCTACGCGTTTGTGTTCCCGAGTCTGAACGAAGGCTTTGGTTACCCGCCGGTGCAGTCCATGCGCTATGGCGTGCCTGTGGCTGCGAGCGGTACGACTTCGATTCCCGAAGTCTGCGGTGACGCGGTGCTTTACTTTGACCCATATTCCGTAAGCGAAATCAAGAATCGCCTGGTGCAATTGCTCGATCCTAAAATTTACGACGAGTATGCGGCCCGTGCGCCCAAGCGCTATGTCGAGGTGAATACCCGCCAGACTGCCGATCTCGAAGAAACGGTGAATTTCATTTTGAAGGTTTAATTTGAAGATTAGTATGCGCTTGCTTAAGAATCCCTACCTTGCGATGGCGCTTGTGGCTCTGCTGGTGCAGAGCGTGTTGTTGGTATTTTTCTACAGCTTGCCTGATCCGCTTGGACTTTCGATGTCCGAAATGTTCGAAGGCAAGACGCTTTGGCAGATTTTCATGGCCTTCGGTGCAGTGCTTGCTATGGCGGGCCTCTTCGGTTTTGCCCGTGCTCCGCGTGGACTGGCGATTTTTTACGGCCTTTACTTTTTTATAGCGATTGCGGATTACGATGTTTTCCGCTTTTCGCACCAGCGTCTTTCTTATTCGTTCTTGCGCACCTATTTCCATCTTTCAAACATCACTGATGCGACAACGGTTTCGACTCTCGGTGGCGACATGCTCGGGACGGTGCTTTGGGTAACGATGGTAGTCCTCTGCCTTGCGGGCGCAATCGCTTTTGTAACCATCTACTCGCTCCGGCTCCGTAAACAGCGCCGCACGCTCGTGTTGAATAATCAGGGAGGAGTCTGGAAGCCCGCCTCCCGTAAAATCCCGGGAGCGATGTTCGCCATTGGTATGGCTCTATCGCTCGTGCCGCTCGTGCTGTTCCTTACGGGCACTCGCGGCTGGATTGAAATTCCCGTGACGCACACGAAAGTGGATATGCGCTTTACGCTGGGTAAGCATACGCTTACCGCTCCGATTTTGCACATTGCGGCGGTTGAAACTTTTGAATTCATTCATGACAATGCCAAAATTACCGAAGAACTGGTGGGCGATTTGGATGCCTTCTTGCCGAAGGATTTTACGGCGGGTCGCAGCGATGCTTTGGAACTTCCGATGTACCGTGGCGCTCCGACGCACGAATACAAGGCGAAAAAGCCCTACAACATCGTATTCATCATGGGCGAATCGTTCAAGGGCCGCATTTTCAATAAGATGCTGGATGGCGATACGACCGTGGCGCCGAACATCTGGAAACTCGCGAACGGCGGTTACTATGAAAAGGATTCTGCGGGCAATGCGCTTGGTGGCGGCCTTTGGTTCAAGCATGCCTTTAGCGGTGGCTACCCGACAGTGCGCGGAACCATGGCCACTTACATGGGATTCCCTTCTCACCCGAACCGCGATGTGCCAAGTTTCTATGCGGCGAATAAGTTCAAGGGTTGGCCTGAATTTTTGACAAATTATCAGCGCGCGTATGCAACGGTTTCGAACCCGATTTTTGACCATACGCTCCCCTTTATCGAAAAGTTCTTCGATAAGAATTGGCACTTGATTGGCGAAGAAAAAGTGGAAGGTACGGCTGATAGCTTGGGTGTTGATTTGGCTATCAATTTGCTGCAGAAAATGCCTACGGACAAATCTTGGCAGCTTTCGTTCAATACCATCTCTTCGCATATTCCGTTCTACGGTTACCCTGATGCTTATGCCGAAAAACCGGATGATGCCATGGTGCGTTACAGGAATGCCATCCGCTATACCGATGCAGAACTCGGCAAGTTCTTCGATGAACTTTCCAAGCGTCCCGATTTCAAGAATACAGTTGTCTTTATTCTGGGCGACCACGACACTCCTGTAGATTCCATTGACTACATGGTGCCGCAACCGCTTGGCCTTTCGGCTTCGCAGATTTTTATCGGCATTTTCTCTGCAGATACGGCATTGCTTAATGGACTTACCATTCGCGAAGATGTCGCTTCGCAGCTGGATTTGGGCCCGACGATATTCGATCTTGCGCAGGTGCGTGAACCGAACCATTTCTGGGGCTACGACTTGCTCGCGCAGGAACGCCCTGCAGAACAGCCGTCGGTATTTTTCTCGCAGAATGCCTATTACCTCGGGTTCCGCGACCATGTGCTGACCGGTGGCCTTGAAAACGAAGATGTTTACCGTGCGGGCCCCGGTGGCGAAAATGCGTATACGCTTACGACCGATGCTGCAGACCTCGCCTGGAAAAAGAAGGCTGTGGGTGCTGCCAAGGCCGTACGTTCGGTGCTCCGTAACGACATCATGATGCCGTAGTTTCCTGGGGCTCAATTTTCTATATTGCAAGCAATTATGGGTAATCTGGAAACAGACAGTAAGTTCTTGAAAAAGGCGATGATCGTCAATATCGTGGGGACTGTCCTCAAGGTTTGTGGTCCGCTTCTGACTTTTGTGATGGCGCGTATTTTTGGCGCCGCCGAATTTGGAATCTTTGTCTCGGCGCAGACGCTCCTTTTGACGATTGCGCACTCGGCAACACTCGGACTCGATAAGGGCCTGTATTGGTATCTGCCGCAAAATGGCTTGCATGGCCGTCCCCGTTATGATGGCATTATGGAATCCTTCTGGATTTCGGCGGCTATTGCGATTCTTTGCACCGCGGTGATTTTTGTGGGCTCGTTTACGCCTTACATTTCCAAGGAACTTCCGTGGTATGCGTTGTCGCTCCTGTTCTATGTGGGCACTTATGTCTTTAGTACCGCGTCTGAAGGAAATCGCCGCCCGCAAAATGCGGTGTTCGTGAATTCCTTCTTGACAGTGACTCTTGCACCGGCTACTTCGATTGCGCTCCACTTTATGGGCATTCCGCATGCGCTTCCGCTCGGTCTCTTGGTGGGCCAGGTGGTGGGCTTCTTTGTGCATTTTGTTTTGCTGCGCCGTCAGTTCCCCGAAATGCCGCTGCGTCCGCATAAGACGGTTTCTTGGGTACTGTTGCGCTACTCGCTCCCGCTGGGTGTCGATGAATTTGTGTCGTCTTTCTTGATCCGTTCGAGTCTCTGGATGGTCATGCTCTTCCTTGGTCCCGAAAAGGCGGGTGCCTACGGTATCATGGTCACGATTTCGAATGCGTTGCAGACCATTCGCGTGGGCTTTACGCCGATTCTTACACCGGTGGTGGCGGGCATGGACAAAGGCCGCCTCAAGACCGATCTTAAGCCGGTTTACAGCTACTGTGTTTTCATGGTCACTTTCATCCAGCTCATGATTGGTTTCTTTATCGTGCTGTTCCCGGATTTGATTCTGGGTATTGCGGGTAAGGATTTTATTGTGCAGCCGGAAACGCTCGGTATTTTGCTGTTGGTGCATTTGGTGGCTGGCTTTGGCGGCATGTCCTTGGTGGTGCTGAACGGAATGGGCAAGAGTCTTTATTCGCTCATTATGGACATCATCTCGCTTGGCGTGGCGCTTGCGTCGGGTTACCTGCTGATTCCGACTTTCGGCTTGGTGGGTGCTGCGCTTTCCATGCTTTGCTACAACGTAGTCGCCATTATTTGCAATAACATTTACCTCTTGAAAATGGGTCTGCAACCGTATTCCTTGCGCCTCTTGTCGCAGGTTGGCTGGATCATTCTCTTGGTGGCCTTCTATATCGCGCTTAACATGCAGGTGTTTACTTTGTCCTTTGCAGAAAAGGCCATTGCCTATGTCGTAATCATTTTGGCCCTTGGTGGCTATGGACTTGCGGTAAAGAAGAGAATGGACAAAGACAGAAACGCTGTTTCGGCAGGAACTTCAAAATGAAAAAGATAGATCAGAAAGAATGCCGTGAAGTTCAGATGTCCGTTCTGGATGAAGTGGCAAGGATTTGCAAAGAAAACAATCTGAAGTACAGCCTTGCCTACGGAACGCTTTTGGGTGCCGTACGCCATAAGGGCTATATCCCTTGGGATGACGATATCGACATCTTCCTTTTGCGCGAAGATTACGACAAGCTGATTGCAATTTTGAAAGATCCGGCGACCCAGAAAAAGGAATGGCTTACGGTTGTCGACGACGCCTGCGACGGCTATTATTATGGCTTTGCCAAAGCCTACGATAATCGCACCCATGTCGAAATGGAACGCCACAAGGGTGAAATGGGAATCTGGGTGGACTTGTTCCCCCTGGATGGCCTTCCGAAAACACGTCTGCTGGAAAAGCCTTTCGTATTGTATTGCAGCTTCTTGCGTGTAGTCGGTCTTGCGCTGAGTTCCGATTTGAATTCCAAGGCTTATGATGCCTGGACTAGGTTTTACAAGCGCGTCATTTATACGGTGGTATCGCTCTTTGGAAAGAGACGTTTTTGCCGCTATATGGAACGTGTGTACCGCCGCTTTTCGGGAAAAGCTTCGGGCCGCGTCGCCACGCTTTTCTTTGATTCCAAGACGGACCGTGTGCTTGATTTAGACAAGCTTACGGAAATGACCACGTATCCGTTTGAAAATCGCGAATACGACGCCATCAAGAATTATGACTACTATCTGTCGGAATTCTATGGCGACTATATGCAGCTCCCGCCCGAAGAAAAACGCATTACCCACGGGCTAGAAGCTTTCTGGAAATAAATTGACGGTTTCGCCTTAGAGCGAAATTTTATAGAACGCCAAGGCTTCGGCGAGGACCTTGAAGAAGTCTTCGATGTCCTTCACGTCGATGGCACCGAGTGCGCAGAGGCGGAAGGTGTTCGTCGTCGAAATCTTGCCCGGATAAATCGTGAAGCCGCGGTCGTAGCAGTAGTCGTGCACCTTCTCGAAATCCCAATTCGGGTCTTCGGGGTACTTGACAGAAACGACGAGGCCCGATTCGATGGCCGGATCGATGACGGTATCGAAACCGAGTTCGGCCACACCCTTGCGGATGGCCTCGTACACGCGACGGTGACGGGCAAACTTGGCGGATTCACCTTCGGCGAAGTATTCCTTGAGCGCCTGGATGGTGGCGTAGATGGTCTGTACCGGCGGAGTAAAGTGCATTTCGCCAGTCTTTTCGAAGAAGGAGTATTGCAAGTAAAGGTTGCAATAGTAGGAACGCGTCGGATATTCCTTCGACTTCTCGATGATGTCCTTGCGGCCGATAATGAAGGAGAGGCCGGACATGGCCATAAGGCCCTTCTGGGCGGATGCCATGCAGAAGTCCACGTTGTCCTTCACCACGTCGAGCGGAATCATGCCGAGTGTCGAAGTGGTGTCGGTGATGAAGATGGCGTTATACTTGTGGGCGAGCGCGCCGATTTCACGAATCGGGTTCAAGACGCCCGTACCCGTTTCATGGTGGCAGCAATAAACTACGGCCACATCGGGATTTTCCTGAAGGGTCTTTTCGACGGCGGCGAGGTCCGGACGTTCGAATACGCTCGACTTCAGGTTGATATGCGGCAGATGGTACATCTCGCAGACTTCGACAGCGCGGGAGTTATAGGCGCCGTTGTTCACCACGAGGATCTTCTTGCCTTCGGGAACCAGCGAATTGATGCACACGTCGATGTTGATGGTGCCGGAACCGCAGAAAAGGACGGATGTGTAAGTGTCCGACGGGGCATGTACCACCTTGAGCAAATCTTCGCGGAGGCCCTTCATGAGGCCGGCAAAGGCCTTTTCGCGGGGGCAGATATCCGGGACCACCTGGGCGTACTTGACAGTATCGGTGGTGGTGGCGGGGCCGGGGTTCAGCAAAACGTTTCTCTTGATCGGTTCCATAAAAAATTCCTTAAAGGTACTGGAGAATGTTCTTTTCGGCGTAGGCGAGGTCGTCCACGTCGTCGATTTCATACCACTTGAGACCGTCGACCTTGAGCACGAACACCTTCATCTTTTCCTGCGACATGGTCAACAGTTCGTATTCGTAGCCGAGTTTCGGCTTTTCGGCCACCTTGGCGGCGTAATCTTCGCACATGGCCTTGTAAAATTTGTTCGAAAGCTTGTGAATGCCCACCAGTTCGCCCTTCGCGTCCAACTGAGTCTTGTCGGTGGAACACATGGTGAGGCGGCCGCCTTCGCCGTATTCCACGTAGTACTGGTCCTGGAACTTGGTCACGGGCGTAATGAGCATGATGGTGGGTTCTTCACATTCGAGGAGCGAGGTGATTGCCTTCTTCTCGAAGACGAGATCCGATTCCAGAAGCAGAAAATCGTCGTCACCGATGACGTCGCGGCAGTTGTACAGCGTGTACATGCTGTTGGTCTCGGCGTAGCGGGGACTGAATACGCATTCGATCTGCGGGTAGGTGGCCTTGAGGGCTTCGTATTTTTCCTTGTGGTAGCCGGTGCCGATGACGATGCGTTCGATGCCGCAGTCAATCAGCGTTTTGATGCTGCGTTCCACCATGGACATGTCGCCGCATTCGATAAAACCCTTGGGAATGGTTTCGGTGTACTTGCCGAAGCGGGTTCCCATTCCCGCCGCCATGATGACTGCTGTCTTCAGCATTCTACTTCCTCAGAAATTCCATCAAAGCATTCTTGTTTTCGATAGGCGTGGTGGTCGGGCGTCCCAGATCCTTGCGGTTGCCCTTCTTCACCTTGACTTCCAGGAGCACGGGGCCCTGCATGCCTTTCAGCTTTTCGAGGGCCACGGCGAGGGATTCCTTGCTGTCGGCGGAGAGCGCATCCTTGTAACCCACGGCCTTTGCGACGGCGGGCAGGTCAATCTTCAGACCTACCGTCGGCTGGCCGCCCACGGAGTCATGGGCGCCGTTGTTGAATACGACGTGCACATAATTTGCAGGAGACTTGCTCGCGACAATCGCCATGGAACCCATGTGCATGATCGTCGCACCGTCGCCGTCAAAGCACCATACCTTGCGGTCTTCCTTTTCCATCGCGATGCCGAGCGCAATCTGCGAGGCGTGCCCCATGGAACCCACCGTGAGAAAATCGCGTTCATGGCCTTCGCCCTTTTGGGCGCGGTATTCAAAGAGCTCGCGGCTGATCATGCCCGTCGTAGAAACAATGACGTCCTTTTGGCCGAGGGCAGCGGCCACCGTCTGGATAGCCTCTTCGCGGCTCATCGTGAGGTCGTTCACCTCGACACTCTGAAGCTTGTAATCTTCGAAGGTGTCCTTCTCGATCACAAGCGCATAGACCTCGCCGGTTTCCTTCATCGTCTTGACGGCCTTCGCAATCTGCTTCGCGGCCTTGTCTTCGTCCTTGCAGAGCACGTCGTAGTTCACGCCCATGGTGTTCAGGATGCCGGTAGTCACCTTGCCCTGCTTCACGTGCTGCGGCTCGTCGTGCACGCCGGGGCGTCCACGCCAGCCAATGAGGTGCAGGGCGGGGATGGTTTAGACTGCCTTGTCCGTAAGCGAAGCGAGTGGGTTGATAATGTTGCCTTCGCCGGAATTCTGCATGTAGACCACGCCGATCTTTCCGGTAGCGAGGTGGTAACCCGCGGCAAGACCAACGGCGGCACCTTCATTCGCGGCAATCACGTTATGCTTGGCATCCTTGTTGTCGGCAATGTAAGCGCAGATGTTCTTCAAGAGAGAATCCGGCACGCCGGCAAAAAATTCAATGCCGTAAGAGCCGAGCGTATCGATAAAAAACTTCGGGCTGATCATGATTATTTCTTCATCGTTCCGGGGATGAGGTTCAGAATCTGCTTGATGGGCATGCAGTAGTCGTTCGAGGCCTCGAGGCTACGGCTGTGCATAAGAATGGACTCCGCGCACTTCACCATCGCCGGG
>JAEEGK010024643.1_pt1 | contig 12444 bp, 17 predicted proteins | sample 8958771 | NCBI WGS metagenome assembly JAEEGK01 (sample SAMN16246547, study PRJNA631951) | gut metagenome | biome: gut microbiome; feature: rumen; material: SC-attached | host: Bos | place: Iran: Karaj | collected 2018-10 | reverse complement strand
CTCCGTTTTGAGATATCCATACCTCAGCTGACTTTTCAGCCAGAAGTTTTTGCATTATGCTCTCGAAAACGCCTGCATCACCGCATTGATAAATGTCATATCCACAACTTACTATCATTTATGCCGCTCTTTTTTACTGATTATTTTCTTTACTAAGGGCTACCCCCTTGTAAATCATTATATCATCCATGTAAAGAATGATTGATATTTAAGACATCGACTCTTTACAACTATTTATAAAACTTCTTGAAACAATACGGGATAGTGTGGTACATTTACGCACAGACAAGTTGTGCAGAGGGATGCGATTTGACCCGATGCTAACGGTTTGAGCCGGTCTATCCCGACCCTGAAATCGCTGAATTGATGAAAGGATAACAATGAGAAAGCGTACCTGTTTGAAGAAGATCGCTGTATTGTTCTGTATTACAGTGCTTATGCTCGCCGGATGCGGAAAAAAAGGACTGTCCGCTGAGGATATTGTAGGAACATGGACATATTTCGATGAAACCGGTAATGGTTTTGATGTTACCTATACATTCAATTCAGACGGAACCATTTCGACCAGCATGGCCGGTGTATCTGTCAGCGACGGAACATATACAGTTGCCGGTGATTCGATCAATTATACCCTGACCGGTCGTAACGGAAAATCCGATTCAGGTTCGTGGTCAGCTGAGCTTGATGGAGACAACCTGATCCTGACTTCAAGTACAGGTATTGTCCGTACATACGAAAAGCAATAATGTAGCGGATTAAAGAAATCATAAGCACCTGCTCTGGCAGAGATACCTGGGCAGGTGCTTTTTTGCTGAGAAGTTCGCTTGCTCTGAATTGTTTTAGAACAAAAGTTTTGAACATTATTATACTTTGAATATATTGATGCGCAGTTGCCCACCCGATATAATGGGTGGGCAATCAATTTATACGGAGGTGCAATTATGAAAAAGTATGTTTCACTGAACAAGCGAAGCAAAAAAGCGCAGCGTGAGTATCACGCAAAACAGAGACGCACCTGGGGAGAACTTAATCCCGTAACAAGGAGCGTACCGAGCGGAAAAGTTTACAACCGCAAAAAAGAAAAGCAGAAGATCGGCAGAGAATTCAAAAATGGATTCGATGCCGATCTTCTTTTTGATTTGGCCTAAACGGAGAAGTGCATCATATGGTGACATTACCTTGACGCATCTGTGCTATTGCAGGTGATAGATTGCAAATACCGAAAAGGAGGATGCCGGATGACTGAAAAGAAAATCCGCTTTGGAGCAGCTGAGTACTGGGAAGAGATGTACGGAAGACAGATAGAAGAAGTTCCACGAAATGACTGTGAGAAAAGACTTCTTCAGGAACTTGGCAAAGGTAACAGTACTATAGGTAGCATCACGGTACTACAGCGTGAGTTTGGGATATCAATAGAAGAAGGAACTGGAATTTTTGAAGATATCAGAAACCGATGTAATGAATGGGAAAAGAGGAATTGTTTATGAATGATTACAGTTTGGAACTGAAATATTACATAAGCGGGCTCAAGCTTCTCGCGGAGATGTCATATATGTGTCCGGGAAACAAAGAGACGATATCTGAATTATGGTTTCGAGAAAAAGATGACGATTTTCTGAAAACTGAGTTAATTCAGATAATTGAGAATGGAATCAAACAGGACTGGGATGTCCGATATATGGTTAATTGTATGATAAATGTCATTCCCAAAGAAATATGCCGTGAAGCGGATTGTAAGGGATATGTGTTTTTACCATGTGATCAGAGTGAGGTGATGGAGTATGATTCTCCTAAAGGAAAGAAAAGAATAATGTACGAAGGCCTTTATTCTGGAGTTGATGAATTTGGTCAGAGCTTTGCGGATATAAAATATAACTTTGTATCAAGTGGGGACATTAAATCACTCGAGGATGAATTCCATACGGGGAGTCTGTTTGCGTGGGAAGATGTTGTGGCCCGGGAAAAAGATGAAGATCTGGCCATATTATCAACCGGTTTATCGAGAGGCGGTAGATTTCAATTACTGGCAGGACTTCCCCGCGAAAGAGTTCCAAATATAGTAATGCTTTCTGTTTTGCTGGGCCCAAATGTGCATGAAGAGGCTTATAATATAGCAAAGAGGATGCTGATTGAATGGAGGGGGAATAAAACTATATTCCGCAATCGTATTCGTATATAAACGATCTGTGCTTCCGACTGTAGTAGATATTGAATCCTGCACGGTTCATCTCTTCGAAATCCCTCTGACGGGTTCTCTCGTTGCTTTCGGGGAACAGAGCATAGTATTCAGCTTTGAGATTGTAGAATTCAAAGTCTTGCGGAATATAGAATTCTCTCATATCTTCTATCACTTCAGGAGAATTGTTTTCCGGATCTTCCTTTGCATCCTCAAGGTATTCCTCATATTCTTTTACACCATATTCGTATCTTTCGAGATCATCTGTGCTTGTACGGGATAAGCTATGGATAAGGGTTCCTATACGATATAACCTTATCAGGTGCTGCTTGCGACGGGTGGGAATTTCTTTATCAAAGACAGGATCTTCACCCAAGACATATCTGTCTTCGGATTTGTCATATGTAACGCTGATGAGTCCGCAGTCACGAATGTCTTTCAGATCACGCTGTAACATCCTGCGGGAAATTCCGAAGGATGCCATTATTTCGTCGGGACTGTAAACGGCACCGTTATGCACGCTGTCAATGAGATCATATATCTGTAATTGTCTTGTCATTTTAAGACCGTTGCTTTTAGCCATTCTTTCCTCTTTCGGTCAATCCCGGTGGGGCGTTATCTGTTGTCTGCATTATACGACTACATAATGACGCGGCACAAGTTCATATGTGTTATTATTGTCTCACAAGGTATCAATGGAGGGCGGGATATGGACAGATATGAAAAAATCGATTTTACAAAGAGATATTTAGAGTGCCTGATCAGTATTCAGAATATGGTATCCAGACTGGATTATAACATTTTGTGTGGTGGCGTGGTTTTTGATAACCTGAGGATAGATGTAGGCAATATGTTTTATACATACGCATATACCAAGACGGATCATTATAAAGCCATGCAGGACGAAGCTGAAGAAATAGGCAGTATTATCGAATACATAAAAGTAAGAAAAACGGAATCGTTTTTAAGGGAAAAAGAAGAACCGCAGTTTTATATTGAACTTCCTTCTTCATTGTATAATGTTCTTAACGGATTCAGCGATATTGAAGATAAAACACAGAAAAAGATGGAAGAGAAATTTGACAGGTTTATGTCCGAAAACAATCTGGAATATGACCTGACTCAGTGGGAAACAAACGGGATTCTTGTCTACGCTAAACAGTAAATGTTGAAAAGCAGAGAAAGCATGAGTGATATAAAGATATATCAGGGAAATCAAATAGGTGGATGTGTAACGGTCATCTCTACTCGTGTCGGAAACGAAATCCACAGGATCATGATCGACTTCGGTTCGTCTCTTCCGGGAAGCGGCAACACGGAGGACTTTCAATATCCCTGGGAAGACGAGCCTGTGGATGCTGTGTTTTTTACCCATTATCATGGAGATCATGTCGGAAGATTGATGGATATACCGCGTGATATTCCTTTGTATATGGGGAAAACAGCCAGGCAGGTTATGATCAATATTCAGGAGGCATTAACTAGATCACGCGAAGGCGGAGAGGAGCATAAAAAAGTACTTGAGGTGTTACGTGACGATACCAGAGTACGCACGTTTAATTTAATTGAAAAAAAGTATTACGATCATGTGAAGGATATTCCCGGATTTGTAATTGAACCATACAGCGTGGATCATTCTGCTTATGATGCATATATGTTTCTGATAGAGGCGGATGATCCAAATTATGAGAATGGAAAACGGGTCATACTTCATACAGGAGACTTCAGAGGACACGGCAGGCTTGGAAAAGCCATGCTGCATGTAATCAAGAGTTTTGTTCACAGGAACGGCCGCAAAGTAAATGCCTTGATTACTGAGGGAACTATGATGAGTCGCATGGATGAGGAAGTGATAACCGAGACGGCTATGATGTATGAGGCGGCGAAGTATCTCAAGGAGCACAAATATGCATTTCTGATTTGCTCATCAACAAATCTGGACTCTCTTGCAAGCTTTTATCAGGCTGCCCAGATGGCTGCTTTTCCATTTCGAAGGTATTTATACACATATAATGACTATTATTGTGCACAGCTCAAAACATTTTCGGATACGGCAGGTTCGTTCTCGGCTGTATATCAATTTGAAAATGTTTACAGACTTGGTCTTGATGATGAACTGAGCTCTCCTAAATGGGATAAAACCAAGACACAAAAAGAAGTTATGGAAAAGGCGGGATTTCTTGCAATCATAAAGCCTGAAGAATGGTGTGAAAAATTCCTGGATCCTTTTATTGATGATTATCGGATGAAAAAGATAGATCAGATGCCGGTAATTATTTATTCAATGTGGGATGGCTATATTCTGGAGTATTTAACAGATAAAAAAGGAAAAAAGAAAGAGAACGAGGCCAAGAAACAGGAATGGATTGATTTTCTTAACAAACAGGAAGAAAAGGGGGTGAAAATAAAGCATCTGCATACAAGTGGTCATGCATCGCCACAGATGCTTGCAGAAGTGATCAAGGCTGTTGCACCGACGGATGAGATATATCCGATGCACACGGAACATCCCGAGATGTTTGAACAGCTTGATATAGGAGAATACACGCGAAAGGTAAGAGTACAATAAAAGGGGGATCAGTTATGAATGCTAGAGGAATTAATGATGAATTTATAAACGATTTATTGAATGGAAGACTGAAAAGAATTTTTGAATATGTCAAATCGGACGAAGATGTTTCGTTAGAAATTCGATACAATTATATAACTATCTATTATAAAGGTGGAAAACTATTGCAAATAACCCAAAAGGGTTCGTCATATGAATTTGAGTTTGATACTAAATATTGCTTTGATGAAGAAGTGAAAAATCGTATCAAGTCATGGAAAAATGCAGAAGATTATTCGTTTGATAATTTGAACATGTTGAAAAATCAGATTGATAATTGGAGTGAAAAAGATACTGCTGAAAGGAGATTTCAGCATGAGATATTACTAAATTGTAAAAATATACTTGATATCGAATATCAAGTTGGGGGTAAATACAGAATTGATATGATTTTATCCAACAGTGGACATCTTGTTTTGACAGAAAATAAGTGTGGAATAGATAATGTTTCATCGAGAAGCAATAAACCCAACTCAATTAAGCACGGATTAAGGAAACATTACATAGATTTTATCGATCTCTATTCCAGTGAGGATAAACGTAAAATGTTAATTGATTCTATGAATAATATTATACAAAACAAGTATGACTTGGGATTGATAAAAGAAAAAAAGCATTATGATTATGATGTAAAAATAGATTTTTTATTTGTGTTGTATGATTATAATCACAATAGTAATACATTTTCTAATGAAGTGAATGATATAAAAAATGAATTCGGCGCTGACATAGAAAAGTATGATACAAGAGTTCTGTTCATTGAAAAAGATGAAGATATTGTAATAGATTTTAACAAGGCTGTCTCTATATATGATTGCAAGTAAATTTGCTGGACAATACTGTTGTCGCCATCGCTTGATATCATGAAAAAAAGTAAAAGCCAGGTGGCGACAATAGTATTGGAGGTATAGCTGATGAAGAATATGATTATCGGAACTTTTGGACTGTCGGATAGAGAAAATGCAGTGGTGAAAGCAAATCTTCCGATTAAGAGCTGCGAGATCATGGATACGGATTGCTTCTCTGACATTGTGGCAATCAGTGAAATGGCAATCATAGTTAAGTGGAAAAAACTTTCCGAAGACGACAGAGATCTTTTGATAGGGTTCTATTCCGAAATAGCTCCTTTTGCGGAAACCATGATTTTGATAGGTAATCCGGACATACCCGAAGATCTGAAAAAGCACGTTTCAATCTATAAATCCTTTGAAGAGTTATCATCGAATATTAAGTATGTTCTTCTAGGAGCATATAGGAAGACTAAGAAAAACGATAATTTCAGTTCGACATTGGCGTATGCGATCATGATCCTAAGCCAGATACGAAACACTCCCTTCATAACTACGAAAGAGCTGGCGGAGAAGCTTGAACTATCTGAACGTACCATCCAGCGATATATTGAGACGCTACGTGTTGCCGGGGAGTGGATTGTATATGATACTTCACGTAAAGGCTGGCAGCTATGTGATGGCAGATCCATTTTATGGGGAGATGTTTAAATTTTTTATATGATTTAAAAGGCATCTGCTTTGGTTGAAATACCCGGGCAGGTGTCTTTTTTATTCCTGAATTATTGACAATATCCGGCTCTAAGGATAATATGGCTAATATGATTAGCCAAAAAGATAATCGGAGCAAATATATGAAAAACAGGCTGGACAGAAAACAGATATTGGAAGAGGCAGCCAGGATAGTTGATAAGCAGGGAGCTAAGGCACTTACGATCAAAAGCCTCGCCGAAAGACTGGAAATTAAATCCCCGTCTGTCTATAAACATTTCAGCGGCGGCCTGGATGAGATCAATACCGAACTGATGCTTTACGGGTGGAATCTCATGGAAACTGAAGTGGTCGGTGCCGCGGTCGGCAGGTCGAAGGATGATGCTGTCATTTCCATGTGCAGGGCCTATCGTGATTTCACACTCGAGCATAAGGGGCTCTATGAGATCATGCAATGGTACAACATGACTCAGTCCGAAAGACATCTGAAAGCAACGGAAGGCCTGGTCGGAGTCATGATGAAAGTGCTGGACGGATATGGACTTAATACTGAACAGAAGGTTCATATTGTCCGTATGGTCAGAAGCTTCCTTCACGGCTTTGCCTCCATTGAAGGACACGGCGGATATGGAAGTTCATATTCGACGGATGACACATTCGACTTTGCTGTCAGGACCATCATCCGTGGCATATCGGATATCAAGAAGAAAGGCTGATCTGAATGATATATAATCTCGGAAACCGGGTGGTCAACAATTACCTCGTTCCCGCAAAAGAAGGATACATCCTTGTCGATACGGGATATGAGGATGGCTTTAAAAGATTTCAAAAGAAGTTACACAAAGCCGGAATAGACCCGAAGGAAATTAAATACATTTTTTTGACACACGCTCACGATGATCATGCGGGATTCTTAAATGAAGTCTTGGCCATCACTGACGCAAAAGTGATTCTTCATCCGAAGGCTGTTGAGGGACTAAAGCGCGGGCAGAATTCTTTTGAAGGAGGATGCTCAAGCAGGCTGGCCTATGCATTTTGCCTTCTTCTCAAAATGCTTGGAAAAGGAGAACACAGATATCCTCCGATCAGGGAAGAGTATTTAAACCGACTGATCACAACGGATTCCGAAGAGTTCCGCTCTCTTGGTTTTGAATTCTCGGTTATAGAAACGCCGGGACATACTGCCGATCATATCTCGATGATAGTGGGGGATAAAATGTTCTGCGGTGATGCTGCGATGAACGGGTTCCCCAGCATCAAAAGAGTGATCATATGGATCGAAGACCTCACGCAGTTTAAGGACTCCTGGGGTAAGATCATAGGAGCCGGTCCTGCCATGCTGTATCCCGCACACGGTAAGCCTTTCAAAACATCGGACTTGAAGAAATATCTTCCGTATATTGATAAGATAAGGTTGCATGCTCTTAAGCAGTGAGTAAGAATATGAAAAAGAAAATTCTTTTTCTGATAATTCCATTGATACTGATCGTGGTTCTGGTTCTTGTAATTCTTCCTCCGAGCCTCGGTAAACTTCCGGAGGATCACAGCCTCAATGAAAAAACATATATAGAAGTTAACGGTGCAAAGATCGGATTGATCATTTTGTCCGACAACACCGATAATCCCGTACTGATCGTCTGCGGAGGAGGACCGGGAATTCCGCAGTATCTCATGGAGAGTCTATATCCGTCGGTTTTCCCTGAGTATTTTACAGTCTGCTATTTCGACTACGAAGGAACGGGACTTTCGTTTGATGCAGATACCGATCCTGCCGATATGACAACGGACAGATTCATCGATGAAACTCTGCAGGTGACGGAATATCTCAAGGACAGATTCGGCCGGGACAAGATCTATATCATGGGTCATTCCTTCGGAACGTATATCGCACTGAACACCGTTGAACGTCATCCGGAAAATTATATTGCTTATCTGGCTATGTCCCAGGCATGTGATCAGCACCATTCCGAGATCATTGCATTCGATTATATGCGTGAGCGTTATGCGGAATTGGGTGACGCTTCAATGGTTGCAAAATTTGATGAATTAAAGATAAGCGAATCGGAAGAAGATTACGAAGAGTACTTCAGATCGGGCCTTCGTGACAAAGCCATGCATTATCTCGGAGTCGGAACAACCTCCGATATGAACAATGTGATAACGGGTCTTTTCTTTCCGAGTCTTCGGATAACCGCCTACACACCGGGCGAGAGAATTAACATATGGAGAGGTAAAGCGGCTTCAGGAAAGTTCGCGGTTCATAACGACTCGCAGCAGTTTAATGCTTTCGCAGCAGTACCTTCGATAGAGATCCCCGTATATTTCTTTGCGGGTGAAAATGACATGACATGCTGCACATCGCTGCAGAGAGAGTATTACGAAATGATAGAAGCACCCGAAAAGGAATTCTACTTATACGAAGGCTGTGCACACAGCCCCATATATGAGGATCCCGTAAAGACGCGTGAGATACTTGAGTCGATTCTGATAAATCCGTGAAGCGTATTCTTCACGCCTCACGGATTATAGATATTTTCTGATTGCTTCTGAAAGGAGATGCTTCTTTTCTTCTTTTGTCTTTATATTCCAAAGATCGTATGTAACTTCAAAAGTTTCAACTTCTGCAGCGTGCAACGGTTCGGACAGAGTGTCTGCAAACTCTTTCGAACCACAATACCTGCAGATTCTCGGTTCATCCCGAAAAGAAATAACATCACCGTCTACAGGATCGCATGCCATCGGAAACAGAGCTTGTGTGATGTCCGGATCAAGGTATTTTTCTTTATCTTCAATATTCAGATCCGAACATACCTGTCCGATCATTTCGAGAAATTCATCAAATACCGGGTTATCAATGAGCATGACACGGGAAAACCGATCGCACTTTCGGTTATGTGCGATCCAAGTTCCGTATTCATAAATATCCGCCTGCGTCAGGAATCTGTTATCCTTTCCGCATTTCAGGCATTTTACGACTTCAACACCTAGTTTGAGCATTGGCTTTCTCCGTTTTATGTTGCGTTTTCCTGTAATGAATATTATCAGAAACGAAGCCGGAATTTCCAGTTGTATCTGTGGCAAGAAAAGTTTATAAAAATTCTTGACTATGACGTAACGTAATAGTTTATGATGGACTTGCACGTGAAGGAGATGACAGTCATGAAAACAGTAAATGAAGTAAGTAAGCTGACGGGGGTGAGTATACGCACACTGCAGTATTACGACAATATAGGACTTCTTCGGCCGGCTGAGTATACGGAGTCCGGGTACAGGCTGTATGACGATACGGCACTGGAAAAATTGCAGCAGATCTTACTGTTTCGTGAACTGGAATTTCCGCTTAAGGATATCAAGGAAATCATAAACAGATCGGATTTTGATAAAAAGAAAGCTTTGGAACAGCAGATAGAACTTCTCGAATTAAAGAAGGAACATATCGAGAATCTGCTGGCTATGTGCAGAAGCTTAAAAAAGAGAGGAGTGAAAAAATTGGATTTCACAGCATTTGATACAAGCAAGCTTGATGAATATGCAAAACAGGCTAAAGAAAAGTGGGGAACCACACAGGAAAATAAGGAATTTTCCGAAAAGAGCAAAGGCCGTACAAAGCAGGATGAAAAGGCCATCATGGCTGACTTCATGGAGATCTTCAGAGAATTTGGCACCATGAAGAAAGAAGATCCCGCATCTTCGGAGGTACAGGAGCAGGTTGGAAAGCTGCAGGCGTTTATCACAGACCACTTCTATAAGTGTTCCGATGAAGTGCTCTTTGGTCTTGGCAGGATGTATGCTGCCGGCGGAGAGTTCACCGAAAACATCGATAAGATGGGTGGTGAAGGAACTGCAGCATTTACCTGTCAGGCTATAACGATATTCTGCGGAAAACAGCCATGATCCGACCGGTTTGAAAACATTCAGGTAAGGCCGGATAAGAGAACATGTAAAAAGCACCTTCAGATCAAATGAAGGTGCTTTTTTGTGGCAATCGTATTGATATGTTTGGTCAGTCTAATTCTGCAAAGATGTTTTCCAGATCATATTCCAGCTGATATCCAACATATACATGTTCAATGTTACCGTCTTCATGATATAGTTTTCCAATCACGTTGGAATACAAAACCAGTTCATCTCCGTTGTGCAGATCTATACGATACGACATTCTTTCTCCTGCAAACGATGCATCATCTCTGGTGATCACGTAATATCCAAATGACAGCAGCGATTCCAGCTGATCCGGATCCGTGATCTCCAGCACCCTATTTTGCCTGTCGGTAACCGTGATATGATCCGTATCAAAAGATTTTAACACGTTGGCCCTGTTATATTCTTCCGTAATGTCATATAGAATATCGTATAAATCTGCAGGCACCGCAAATGCCTTACGGGCAGATGGACAGGAACCATACCAATATCCGATATGCAACACCAGATCATCATTAATGGTTAATTCATAGTTGTCCCAATCATACCTTCCGGACCTTTCCCAATCCGGATATTCCTCAATCTCGGTTAATTCCGAAAGGAACACCGATATTTTCTCCAGATCATCTCCTGTAACATCCAGTGTATGGCACGGGATCCATTGGGTGATCTCATCGCCGGCAGCAATATTGTATCCGATAAAATATCGAACCGAAACACTCTCCACATCTGTTGTGACAATATGTACGGGAACCGGATCTTCAGCCGGCACGGCAGGTTCTTCGGAAGTACCGCATCCGCAAAGCACTGCTGCTGTCATCAACAGTATTAAAGACTTTTTCAATCCGTTTCGTATATTCACGGTACTGCTTTTGGACATGTCACTCCCTCCTTATAACTCCGATCCCCCCTTTTTTAAAGCATATCAAGACGTAGATCCAAAAACAATTATCAATTTATTGTTTATAAAACAAGTATTGCTTGATTTGAAATCCTTGTTTTGGGGAGTTGACAGAGAATAAGTAATATATTACATTACTTGCATAGGTAATATGTTACATATTATGAAAGGGTCATATATGAATTACGATGGAGCAATGAATATCGAAAAAGTACAGTTTGGGGACATGCCTCCGCAGCCTTTTCTGCTCGGACTTCTCAGTGCTTTTGACAACAGGTATCAGGCGGCGGCCGATGCATATCTGAAGGAGATTACATGGAAGCAGTTCTTTGCCATAATCTGTATCAACTTATGCAAGGAACCTCCGACCCTGAATGAGCTTTCGGATGTAATGGGCAGCTCTCATCAGAATGTGAAGCAGATATTGCTGAAACTTGAAAAAAGAGGTTTTGTTTCGACTACACCCGATGAAAAGGATAAGCGAAAGCAGCGCATATTTGTTACGGATAAATGCAGGGCATTTTTGGAACAGAACGACAATAACGGTCAGCAGAGCCGGGACATCATCGGAAAGATCTTTGACGGGATCGGTGAAAAGAGCCTGCAGACTACGATACAAACTATCATGACGATGGAAAGGAATCTGAGTAAACTATGAAGACATTGATCATTTATACCTCACAGACAGGATTTACAAAGAGATATGCACAGTGGCTTTCGGATGAGATGAAAGCCGATATGTATGACCTGAAGGAAGTTCAGAAGAAGGATGATTCCTTTTTCGCGGGATATGAAGCAATCGTTTATGCCGGATGGGCGATGGCAAGTAAAATTGTAAAGTCGAACTGGTTCCTGAATAGGGCTGCAGGCTGGAAGGATAAGAAACTTGCGATCATCTGTGTAGGCGGAAGCCCTAACGATGCTCCCGAATGCGAAGCAATGATGAAGAGCATTCTGAGCGAAGAACAGAGTTCATACATAAAAGCATTCTACTGCCAGGGCGGATTTAACTATGACAAGATGAACACTGCTTCCAAACTTGCCATGAAGATGTTTATCGGTTCACTCAAAAAGAAACCTGATGAAAAGTCTCAGACAATGGCGGAGATGATATCCAAGGGTTATGACATATCGGATGTAAAATACATTCGGCCGATAGTATCTTATCTGAACGGCGAGTGATCTGTTTATGCTATAATTATCTACGATCAAATTTTATAGGGGGGGCAAGGAGGATGACCAATGAAAGGAAGAATTGCAACAACAATCCTGGCTCTCTGTCTTGTCGGGGGCAATACAAGTTCGTGTAATATCAGCCCGCCGCCACCTCAGGAAGAAG
>JAEEGK010024642.1_pt1 | contig 12444 bp, 10 predicted proteins | sample 8958771 | NCBI WGS metagenome assembly JAEEGK01 (sample SAMN16246547, study PRJNA631951) | gut metagenome | biome: gut microbiome; feature: rumen; material: SC-attached | host: Bos | place: Iran: Karaj | collected 2018-10 | reverse complement strand
CTACGACGGTTATATCATTGGCGACGAAAAATCTATGTTCAATCCAAATTCCGTAATGCAGTCGATATACAACCGCAATTACAACAGTTATTGGGCGAAATCTGCATCTTACACATACATAGAGCCTTACATTAAGATTGACGAGGAAAAAGTTAAGCCTCTCATAATTGAACTTATCAACGGCGGCACGGTAACGATAGAAGCGACGAGTTTCCGCAACGATATGCATCATATCGAAAGTTACGACGATGTTTTCACGCTATTGGTACATCTCGGATATTTGTCGTATAATCCTGAAACTAACGGCGTTATGATTCCAAACACCGAAGTTGCGGGCGAGTTTAGGATTACTTTGTCGAAAACAGGTTGGGGATGGATTTCAAAGGCAATGGCTAATTCGCTTACTTTGGTAGAAAAGACCATTTCGCTTGACAGTCAATATGTTGCAAGGTCTTTTGACGACTGCCGCCCGGATGCTTCGTCGTTTATCAACATCAACAGCGAGGCGGCAATGGCTGTGGCAATACGCTTTGCGTATTATGCGGCTGTAAAAGATTACAAAATCTTCCACGAACTTCCCACGGGCAAAGGTTTTGCAGATATGGTTTTTGTACCTGTCAACAAGCCACACCGTCCTGCAATCGTTGTTGAACTCAAATACGACAAGACTGCCGCAGGTGCAATCGACCAAATCAAGCGCAAAGACTATCCTAAATCGCTCAAAGGGTTCTCACGCCGCATAATTCTCGTCGGAATCAATTACAACACGAAAGAATCCAAGCACGAGGTGGTTATGGACGTAATTGAAGGTAATTAGTTCCGAAATCATACAATATCGGTTCATTTTTATACATATTTTTTTACTCTGCCGCTGATTATTTTTGCAGAGTAATTAACTGTGTAAGAATATGACCACTAAAACATTCATAGACAGACCGTTATTATCTGCGGTTATCAGTATTTTTATAATTGCATTGGGCGTGATTGCGCTGTTGACATTGTCTGTGGAGCGATACCCCGACATTAACGTTCAAAACAGAGTGATTCAGGCTCAGGCACAACTGCCGCAAGAGGTGTTGCAACTTGGTATTTCTACCGAAAACAGCAACCCGGACAACTTAGAATCATCGCCCTCGAAAGCCCCGGCGCAACGTTTGACGAAAATTTCCTTAGCAATTATTTTTACAACAACCTCCGCCCTCAAATACTGAGAATCAACGGTGTAGGCAAGGTGGAAGTTTGGGGAGCGCAATATGCTTTGAGAGTGTGGCTGAAACCCGAAATGATGGCTCGTTATTGGCGGTGATGCTCAGCGTGCCTTTCGGACTGTTTGGAAGCCTGTTGTTCGCCAAAATTTTCGGCATAGAAAACAACATTTATATGCAAATCGGACTTATAATGTTGGTGGGACTACTTTCTAAAACAGCGATTTTGATAACCGAATACGCCGCCGAATGCGTTAGGTTCACTTATTCAACCATTATTTCAACAAGGAAAACTAAAAGCCAACCGCAAATCTGCCCAATTGCAGTATCAACAGGCTGAAATCACGTTCAAAAAAACTTTGCTCGTTGCCTCTGCCGAAGTTAGCGACGCACTTGCTGATTGTCAAGCGTTTGCAATGCGCAAAGAAGCCCGTTTGTTGCAAGTGTCTGCCGCCCAAAAAGCCTTTGAAAACAGCCGCGAAACAATGCGTTACGCACAAACGTCTTATTTAGAGGTTCTTACGGCTCAAAATTCGTACCTTGAAGCGCAACTTCAAGAATCAGCGGATTTTTTGGAATTTCAACAATGTCTTATAAATCTCTATAAGGCAGTGTGTTACGAATAAAGCAACGCGATTACGCCAACGGTTGGGAATTGGCAAGGTATGAGGTGATTGAACATTAATGAAAAAGGGCGCACACAATGTACGCCCCACATTCATCCAAATGATGTTTCAATCCATTAATATTCAAACAAATGCGTGCTCAAATACCTTAATCCTGTGTCGGCGAGGAGAGCAACGATGGTTTTGCCCTTGTACTCAGGACGTTGGGCGAGTTGAGTGGCAGCGTAGAGAGCCGCGCCTGACGATGCTCCAACAAGTACGCCATCTTTTTTGGCGAGAAGTCGAGCCGCCTCGTAGGCTTGGTCGGTGTGGATTTCAAAATATCCGTCGTAAACCTTGCGGTCGAGGTTGGCGGGAATGTACTCCTCCTTGGTGTTTTCAAAGGGGTGAACACCGGTAATTTCCTCTTGGTCAGGACGTTCGGGACTTTGGAACGAATCTTCGGTGGGCTGAACGCCAAAAATCTTCACATTTGGATTCTTAGATTTGAGGTAATTGCCTACTCCTGAGAGAGTTCCGCCTGTTCCAACGCACGCCACAAAAGCGTCAACCTTGCCCTCGGTGTCGTTCCAAATTTCGGGACCCGTGGTGTTGAAGTGAATGTTGGGATTTTCGGGGTTGCGGGTTTGGTCGGCAAACCAATAATTCTTGTCGCCCTTGGCTTCGAGATGGCGTTCCAAAGCCTTTACGCACTCAATGAAATCGGGACCGTTTTTCTCGAAACTCTCCACTATTTCAGGCACTTCGGAGAGTTTCACGGTTTCGCCGCCGAGTGCGTGAATCACCTGAAAACGCTCTTTTGACACTTGGTCTTGAATGTAGACGCGAAATTTGTAACCCTTTGCGGCGGCTATGGCAGCGAGACCAACGCCTGTGTTGCCGCTTGTGAGTTCGATGATGGTGTCGCCCTTTTTGAGTTTTCCGGTACGCTCAGCCTCCTCCACCATTGCAAGCGCGATACGGTCTTTGACGCTTTGGTTGGGGTTGAAATATTCCAACTTAACTATAATGTTGGCATTTAGGTTTTTAGCCTTGTTGTAACCGTTGATTTGCAGAAGGGGCGTCTTGCCCACAAGTTCTGCTATTGATTGATGAATATTTGCCATTTCGTTTTATGTTTTAATTAATGTTATATGATTATGGTGCAAAGATATGATGAGTGGATATTTTGTCCAAGAAGAATAAAAAGAATGGATAAATTATCTATTTCAATGAATTATCACGGAAAAATATTATACTAAATCGAGACTAAATATAGGTTATAAAGATAATATTTCGGATAATGAATTTTGCAAAAAAAAAGACCGGCGCAGAACATTTCAGCATCACGCTGAGGTCTGCACCGGCTGTCATAAATTTAAGCAAAAAAAATCTTTATTTTTCATACTTCCAAACCCCGATCGACTTGTTGAAAGTCGGGAGGTATTTATTGTGCAAAAGTATGATTGATAGACATTTTGACCAAGAAGAAACGAAATATCAGAAAGATTGTCCAAACTACAAAACAATAAAGAATTTTTGATTAAATTAATACCTAATTTTGGGCAAAAACAGAATAAGTTTCGAGCGAAAAATTACCTAAAAATTATTAACAATATTTATCATTCAATCTCGAATAAAGTTTCTATTTTTGCGGTATGAAAAAGATTGCAAAAATATTATTCTCGGTGACGTTCTCGATTTTCATTCTGTTAATCGGGGCGGGGGTTAATATTGTAAAATGCAATCATTCAGGCAAATACAAAATATCGTCGGCGTTTTTTACGGTTGACAAAAATTTTTCCTGCACTCCGTCGCACGGATGTATGGAAACCGAATTTGTGCAGTATATTCCGTGCGTAAATCCTGATTATCAGGCGTTTGACTTTCATTTTGAGATACCCGCCATTGTTAACGACATTCTTTTCTGCACAAATGATTATTCATTTGACAATCAGCATTATACAGTTACTCAAAAAATAAATCCGCCTCCAAAGGATTTGCTTTCGATAATTAAGGTGTTCAGAATTTGATTTTTGAGATTTTGCGTAACTGCAAATTCGCAGGATGCTTATATGTACGTTCTGCGGAGGAATTGTATATCTATTAATCAATTAAAATTTTGAATATCAATAAATTATGAAAATATTTTTAATGGCGGCATTGTGTATGCTCGCCTCATTGGGCGCATTGGCTCAGAATGTAGTTTCGGGAACAGTAAAGGACAACAAAGGTGAATCGCTCGTTGGCGCAAATGTCTATTGGATAGGCACTTCCACAGGCGTTACAACCAATGTTGACGGAAAATTCTCAATCGAAAGAATTGCAGGCAAAAAACTCCTTGCAATCTCGTTTTTAGGTTTTGAAACCGACACTGTGGATATTGGCAAAATATCTGACAACCAAGCAATTAAAGTAACATTAAAGGACAATTCAAAGGACGTTGCCGAGGTTGTAGTTTCGGAGCGTCGCCGTGGCACGTCTGAAATGGGCGGTGCGCTCAACGGTCTGAAAATCAATCAGGCAGAACTTTTCAAGGCGGCTTGCTGCAACCTTGGCGAAAGTTTTACGACAAATCCTTCTGTGGATGTGAGTTATTCTGACGCGGCAACGGGCGCAAAACAGATTAAACTATTGGGTCTCAGCGGATTGTATGTGCAGATGTTGGCAGAAAACATTCCCGATTTTCGCCTGACAGCCTCGCCATACGCACTCGGATACGTACCGGGCGCGTGGCTTAAAGGTATTCAGGTGTCGAAGGGTGCGTCGTCGGTGAAAAACGGCTACGAAAGCATTACAGGTCAGATAGATGTGGAATATCTCAAACCTGACGACGAACAAGGAATCGGTCTCAACATTTATGGCAATTCTGAGGGCAGAATGGAGGTAAACGCAGATGCCAACAAGCACATTACACACCACCTAAGCACCGAAGTATTAGTGCATTACGAAAATTCTTTGGCAGATATGGACGAGAACGGCGACAATTTTTTCGACAAGCCCGATGTCAATCAAGTGAATTTTCACAACCGTTGGCATTACCACAAAGGACGGTATATTTTTCACGGCGGATATTCGATTTTGGACGAAAAACGCGATGGCGGACAGTTGAAATCCATTGAAAATGTGCCACTTTACAAGATATCGATGGACACCCGCCGTTACAATGCATATTTGAAAAACGCTTTTGTAATCGACCCCGCACGCAATTCGAGCGTTGCGCTAATTACCTCTGCCACAATGCATAACTTGGAATCGCAGTTTGGCAGCAAGGTTTATAACAACGACGAGCGCAACCTCTACGCACAACTCATTTTTGAAACTGATTTGAGCGAAATGCACAATCTATCAGCGGGTTTCAGCGTCAATGCCGACCGTATGTCGCAAGATTATCTCCAAACCAAAAATCTCGATGAAAACGAAACCGTAATTGGCGGCTATGCTCAATACACGTTTAATTACGACGATATTTGGATTTTGATGGCAGGTTTGAGAATAGACAACAGCGATGATTTCGGTACATTTTTTACACCGCGCTTCCATCTGAAAATCAAACCGTTGGAGGCGTTTTCAATGCGATTTTCGGCAGGCAAAGGTTACAGGTCGCCTCACGCATTGGCAGAGAATCACTTTTTGCTATCGTCGGGTCGTGAAATTTCCATCGAAAACCTCTCACAAGAGAGCGCGTGGAACATTGGTTCGAGCCTTTCGTGGAAGATTCCAATTGCCAGTAAACATCTGAAAATCAACATAGAATACTATTACACCACATTCCAATCGCAGGCTTTGGCAGATTACGACATTTCGCCAAGCAAAATTGTCATCAAATCTTCTGACGAACGCTCGTATTCGCATACATTTCAGGCAGATGCGGCGTATGATGTGTTCAAGGGATTTGAACTTTCGGCGGCTTACAGATTGAACGACGTGAGGGCTTATTCGGGTGGCGAATTGCGGGTTAAACCATTGACCAACAAGTATAAAGCACTCTTTACAGCCTCGTACAAAACGCCTTTGGCTATTTGGTAGTTTGATGCAAACCTCCAACTCAATGGCGGTGGCCGTCTGCCCGATTATTTCAATGAAAACGGAGAGTTAGTAAGCGATGCTGAATTTGACGCATTTCCGCAACTCAATATTCAGATTACCAAATGGTTCAGGAAGTTTTCAATTTACGTCGGCGGCGAAAATTTGACGGGGTACAAACAGAAAAATCCTATAATTTCGTCGGAAAATCCTTGGTCTGAAACCTTTGAGCCGACGTTGGTTTATGCACCTGTGAGCGGCGCGATGTTTTATGTGGGACTTAGGTGCAATTTGTTTAGAGAATAATTTTCATATTATAAACGTTTAACATATAAAAATTTACACTATGAAAAAATTAGTATTGTTTTTCGCCATTATGATTATGGCGTTGACGGTAGCGGGCAAGGACATCAAGACCCTTGTGCTTACCACCAATCCGCAGATGCACTGCGAGAATTGCGAAAACAAAATCAAGAACAACATCCGCTTCGAAAAGGGCGTCAAGTCGATTGAAACCGACATTGCCGCCCAAACCGTCACCATCGTCTATGACGCGGACAAGACTACGGAAGACGCTATCATCCAAGCGTTTGCAAAAATCAACTACACCGCCCGCAAAGTCTCAGAAGGCGAGGCAGTGGAGCATTGCCACGAGGACAGCGGATGTTGCAAAAAGAAGTAATCATCCCGCCTTCCGATAACTCCAAATACCTATCGAACGACGGTATTTGGACAGATATTTCAGTATAAACGCCTTGATACCGAGGCGTTTATACATTTGCGAAAAGTGCTGCGAAAAGTAGTAGAACTCGGATTGAAATATCAACTTCAAGCCCCAATTCTCAATCTCCAAAGGATTGTCGCAACCCCACGCAAAAGTGGCATTGGTTGCGCTGACACTTTGCTGAGTTTCAGTGCGTTGACTGAAATCTTTGCTGATTCGCTCAATGTGGATTTCGGCATTTGGGAAATTGTTGTCGATGTTCTTGAAAATCCTTTTTATCTGATTTTCTGTGAGATTCTTCTCCTCAGCCTCCTTTGCACGCATATACAAAGGAATCAGGAGCGTTTCTGAAACATTTTCTTTGAATGTCGGTTTTATCTTTTTCATAATTGTTTTATTTGGATAAATGATGTCAAAATAATTGTTTCGGTCTTTGATTTAAACTTGCGCCAAATCTTTGACCATAAAAATACTTGTCGCCGTATGTCCCGAATTGCCAAGACGATGTGGTATAGTACGGAATCCATATTTTTGATACATCGCCACCGCTGACGAAAATTCAGGAAATGATTCAATATACAGATGACTGTATCCTTTTGATTTAGAGGCGTTTATAATTGTATTCAAAAGTATTCCGCCAATACCTTTGCCACGAGATTCTTGTCGCAAATAGAATTTAATTACCTCTGCATAACCATTCGGAAGACCTTCGGTGGGATAAAAACCACAACCACCAAGTAGCACATCGTCTTCAATGTACACATAATAATCTGATACTGAATTATTTACTGTGTCATAGATAGTGAATGTGCGCGAATCGTCGTAAACAGTATTTTTGAGAGGTGCAGAAAATTCTATAAAAGCATTTCTGACAATTTGTGCAACCACATTTTGGTCTTGTGGTTGTATCTTCCTGATACAGAATGTCTTTTCCATCATAATGTCGCAACGCTCGTATGAATTTCCGGCAATCGGTATCTCTCTGAATCCGTGTTTTTTATAGAGATTTATCGATGCTTTTAGTTTGGTGTTTCCAATTAAAAATACACGTCTTGCGCCGATTTTGCGGACGTGGCGAAGAAGTTCGCCAACCAACAAATCTCCTATACCTTGCCCCTGAAATTCTTCCGAAACAGCCAATTTAGCCAATTCGTAACCTTCTGAACCTTTGTTGATTAATGCTACGCAGCCGGCGGTTTTGCCGCTGCCCTTATCAACGGCAAAAAATATCCGCCCACCGTGCGCATTAATATCATCAACGTGGCTAAACGTCTCAATATCACAATCTTCCAAGTGGAAATATTTTTCAATCCAATGCTTGTTAAGATTGATGAAATCCTGTTTGAGACCGTCGCTGTAATCTGTTGTAATTTCAATCATCTTGGTATCAGTCAATTACTCCAACGCCTGCCTGAAATCCTCAATCAAATCTTCGGTGTCCTCGATGCCTGCCGAAACGCGGATTAAGGTGTCAGAAATGCCGTTTTGTTCGCGGACTTCCTTGGGTACGGAGGCGTGCGTCATTATCGCCGGAATCTCGATGAGACTCTCCACTCCGCCGAGACTTTCCGCCGTGGCAAAGAGTTTGAGTTTTGAGAGAAAATTCTGCGCATCGTCCAATGTGCCAACGAGTTCAAACGAGAAAATTCCACTCGAACCCGACGACTGAGCCTCAGCAAGAGCGTGCTGCGGATGCGATTTGAACAGCGGAAAATTCACACGTTTTACCTTGGGCGAACTCTCCAAAAACTCAGCCAAAGCCAAGGCATTTTTCTGATGCTGTTGCATACGCACGGCGAGGGTTTTGACGCCACGGAGAGTCAGATAACTGTCGAACGGCGAAAGCACCGCGCCCACAGCGTTCTGATTATAAGCGAGTTTCTTGTAATAATCATCATTGTTGAGCACCACAGAGCCGCCGAGAACATCGCTGTGTCCGCCGATGTATTTTGTTGTGCTGTAAACCACTATGTCTGCGCCCAAATCCAAAGGTCTCTGAAAATATGGCGACAAAAATGTGTTGTCAACCACGAGGATAAGCCCGTGTTTGTGAGCGATTTGCGCAATTGCTTTGATGTCTGCCAACTTCATCAGCGGATTTGTGGGCGACTCGATCCAAATAAGTTTGGATTTTGGCGTGATTGCGTTTTCGATGTTTTCGGGTTTGGTGGCATCCACGTAGGTTGCGGAGATGTCAAAATTCACAAAAACATTGCTCAAAAGCCTACGTGTGCCGCCGTAGAGGTCGTCGAAACCAATCACATTGTCGCCCGCTTTCAGGAGCGAAATTATCACCGTTGACGCTGCCGCCAAGCCGGACGAAAACGCCAAACCATACTTTGCGCCGTCTAAGGCTGCAAGTTTTTCCTCCAACGCCTTGCGGGTTGGATTGAGGCTGCGTGTGTACTCGTAACCCGCTGTGGGTGAGTCGGCTCTGAGCCTTGCAAACGTTGTTGATAAATGAATCGGAACGGCCACATCGCCGCTTGCCCCGTCTCTGAAATCCGGCTCTTCACCATTGTGAATTGCCCTTGTAGAAAATGCTGTCATTGTTTTGATTTTTTAAGTTATTAACAATCAGTTTTTTAACACCGAATTAAACAAATAAACAAATAATAATATCTGTCAAAGAGTTCCGTCTTATTCGTTTAATTCGGTGTTAAATAAAATTATTCAATTTTCAAGTTTTTCTCTTTGAGCCATTCGTCGTTGAACATCTTAGAAAGATACTTGTTTCCGCTGTCGCAGGCGAGGGTTACAACTCGCTTAGGCTCAGTTTGTTCGCGGCAGTATTTGAGGGCGGCGGCAAGGAGCGTTCCTGTGGACGATCCCGCCAAAATTCCTTCCTCACGGAGCAACAGTCGCGCCGCCGAGAAACTCTCCTCGTCGGTGATTTCGTAGGCTTTTTTTACCAACGAAAAATCAGCGAGTTTAGGAATATAATCTTCGCCAATACCCTCCACGTACCACGAACCGGCATCGTTGCGAAGTTTGCCGAGATTGATGTAATCGGCTAACACAGAGCCTTTTGGGTCGGCAAGAATGAATTCGGTCTGCGGACTTACACGCTTAAAAAACGCCGTCAGTCCCGACAATGTTCCCGACGAACCAACGCCCACAACCACTGCATCTACCTGATGGTCAAGTTGTTCCCAAATTTCGGGAGCGGTGGTGAGTTCGTGCGTTTTGGGATTGTCGGGGTTTTCAAACTGATTGATGTAGTAGCCGCCGCGCTCCTTGGCGATACGCTCGGCAAGGTCGTGGTAATATTCGGGATGACCCTTGCCCACGTCGCTGCGAGTGATAACTACCTCTACGCCAAGGGCTTTGAGATGATTGATTTTTTCGGTGCTCATCTTGTCGGGAATCACGAGAAGCAACTTGTAGCCCTTCAAACGACTTGCAAGCGCGAGACCAAGACCTGTGTTGCCCGCCGTAGCCTCCACAATAAGGTCGCCGGGATGGATGTCGCCGCGTTTTTCCGCCTGAACAATCATATTCAAGCCTGTGCGATCCTTGATGCTGCCGCCCGGATTTTGATTTTCCAATTTGAGGAACAGGCTACTAACGCCCGTATCCAATCGCGAAAGTTGAACAACCGGCGTGTTGCCGATAGTGTCCAAAATGTTGTTATACACTGACATAATGATGCAATGTTAGTTAAAAAAACACAATAATTTTAGATGGAAATTTTGCAATTATTTAATTGCAGGGGAAAGAGAAACGACTCCCCGATTAGAAAAGGCAACAGACACCGCTACATCGTCCATATACGCCAAAAACACCCTCGGAACATTCTGAATCCCCGAAGGTTGCCGCGACGCAATAGTTAAAATTATATGTAGTTAAATCTGTCATTTTTTTAAATGTTTTACGATTGCAAAGGTAGAGGTAAGGTCGTTTTTTACCAAGAGGAAGATGATTTTTGGAGATTTTTTCGGAAAATGGGGCGGGGTTTGGAATAAATATATGGAAGAGAAAAGGTGGATGGGGGTGGAAAAGAAAAAATGTATGAATTATGCAAATAGTTTTGTGAAATTCAAAATGATTGTTCTATATTGGGTCAAATGCAATTATGTAAAACTTAATTTAATTTAGATTCCGCGTTCTTTATCCATCCATATACCTTTTTCAGATAACCAAAATCCGGATATTCTTCAAGCAATTCCTCGGCTTGCGGTTTTATTTCATCCAAAATTACTCGCGCCTCAGTCGGTTTGTCAGCCACAATATAAAGATCCGCAAGCATACCTTTTGAAATCATCCAACCAACCAAGTATTCAAGATTTGTATCTTTAATATTATCCCCTATTTCTATTGCCTCGATACAATTCTCTATTGCAGAGTCGTATCTCTTTTGGTTCTTTTGCAAATTTGCAAGGTTGTTGTATGCCTTTGCCAACAGATTCAAATATTGAGGCTTATCCGAGACTTTCCTTATTTCTTTTCCTATTTCTATTGCTTTATTGTAGTGGATTTCGGCGGAATCATAGTCGTTAAGATTGAAATTCTGCAAATTTGCGAGGTTGTAGTATGCACGAGCCAAACCGTTTAGATACTCGGGATTATCTGAGGTTTCAGTTATTTTTTTGAGTATTTCTATTGCATTTTTGAAATTTGTCTCGGCAGATTCAGGATCGTTCAGATGGTCTTGCTGCAAATTAGCAAGGTTGTTGTAGTGCGTTGCCAATAAGTTTTGATATTTTGGCGTAGCCGAGATTTCGATTATTCTTTCGTCTATTTCTATTGCTTTGTTGTAATTCTTTTCGGCTGATTCATAGTCGTTTAAGCGGTCTTTCTGCAAATTTGCAAGGTTGTTGTATGCGTTTGACAAATCCTCTAACCATTCGATGTTCTCCGGCTCGGATTCAAGTCTTTGTTTTGAAATTTTAATACATTTGTCATACAGTTTTTGTGCATAATCAGTTTTCCAAGTGTCTAGAAATTTTACAGCCGTACTATTTAAGAAATCAACCCACGTTGTTATCTCATATTCGCACAAACTATTGCCTATGCAATCGGCGTATGGCAAAAAATCGCGGAAATTGTAGTCGCAGATTCTTAAAATATTGAAGAAATATGTTTTGTAATTTTGTTTTGTAACATCAATCTGTTCGCGCAATGAGTCCGCCAACAAGCCGTGGAGTTTGTAATATGCGGTTTTACCTTTTTGGTCATAATCAAATATGGAACGCTTGGCAAGTGAGCCAAGTGCTTTATTCAAATTGCGGCACGTGCCTTTGAGCAAATCGCTTATTATATCGAGACTTATATATTCACTTTTCCACAAGACGAAATGACGCAAAACAGTTTTTTCGTCATCAGTAAATTCCTGATAATCAATGAGATTTTTCAAGAAACAGATGAGCGTTCTTTCCTCGCGGTTGTGGGCGTTGGTGCCTTGGATTTCCTCGTCGCGCAAATCGCCGTAAAGTATGCCTTTGATTTCTTCCAATGATGGAATCGGTTGACATTCAAAATAAATGCCGAGTTGCTCCGCCAAAAGCGGACTGTATTTTATCAACTCAAACAAACCATCATAATCATCAAAATCATCTTCGTTTTTGTCCGCCTTTTTCAAAAACAATTCTTTCAAAAAGTCATTGTCTTTTTCATCGCTAATATTTTCGTTATGAAAATCCCCGAACTTCTCACGCGACAAAATCAAAATATTCCAACCGTTCGGATATATTTTGTTTGTAGGCAAGTTGTTGTTTTTGAGTTTCTTGGCATAATCCTCAATTGCTTTTTTATCCGCCGTTTCATTAACGTCCAAAATCAAAAGGTTGTTTCCTGTTTGGTATTGGTCCATAAAGGAAATAATCTCTTTATATTTTTCGTCAGTGGAAAGATTTTGCGCAAGATTCAATTCCTTATCCAACGT
>JAEEGK010024637.1_pt1 | contig 12447 bp, 10 predicted proteins | sample 8958771 | NCBI WGS metagenome assembly JAEEGK01 (sample SAMN16246547, study PRJNA631951) | gut metagenome | biome: gut microbiome; feature: rumen; material: SC-attached | host: Bos | place: Iran: Karaj | collected 2018-10 | reverse complement strand
ATTACGACCTCCGGCTCTAATTTGATACCGAATTTTTCTTTGACGGTTTTCTGAATTTGTTTCATAAGGTTAACGGCATCTTTGCCTGTTGCACCACCTAAGTTAACCATTACCAACGCGTTATATTTTGCGACACCAATTCTCGCACCTTCTTCCGGCTTTTTGAAACCGCAAATATCAATCAATTGACCTGCCGAAAGTTTTATGCCACCGTTTTCAGTAGGATAATTTCTCAAATCGGGAAAATCTTTAACTAATTTTTCAAACGCCGCTTTGGTGATTTCCGGATTTTTGAAAAAACTGCCTGCATTTCCGAGTTTTTTATAATCGGGCAGTTTTTCTTTGCGAATTGCCGTGATAACCCTACGCATAATGGACGGTGTCAAAACGGCAAACTCTTTCAACCTTTCTTCTAAATTACCGTAAGTAACTATGGCTGAGAATTTTTTGGAAAGTCTGAAAGTAACCGCAGTGATAAACACCTTGTCTAAAAATTCGGTCTTAAAAATCGATGTCCTATAACCGAATTTACAATCTTCTGCCTTAATGCTTTTCAACGTAAAATCCTCAAAATCATAATATTCTATTTCGGTAACATAGTTTTTGACCTCTGCTCCGTATGCGCCTGCATTTTGAAAAGTTGCCCCGCCGACAGTGCCCGGAATCGAAGAAAGATTTTCCAAACCTGACCAGCGGTTTTTGAGAGTATATTCTATGAACCCGTCCAAATCTTCGCCCGATGAGGCTTTGATTGTAACGCTTTCAGAGTCCTCTTTCAAAACTTTGATTCCTTTCATAAGGTTTCTTAGAACCACGCCTTTAAAATCCTTTGTGAAAAGAATGTTGCTGCCGTTGCCAAGAATAAGGCGCGGCATTTCAAAATATTTTCTTTTTCTGACAAAATTTTCAATGTCGTCTAAGCCGGCAATTTCGATGTAGATTGCCGCTTTCGCATCAATATTGAAGGTATTTGCCTCCTTCAACGAAAAATCCGAATATATAAGCATGTTTTTATTTTTTTATCCGATTAAGTTCAGCATTTTGACAGTTGCTTTGATGGCGGCTTCTATCTGGTCGGCATCAAGTCCGCGTGTATGAATAAGTTGACCATTATTGTTCCAAGTGATAACTGTTTCCACAAGGGCGTCCGTTTTGCCTCCCGGCGGTATCGAAACTTTGTAATCCGCAAGTATAGGGTGGGTTTTGCCGAGTTTGTCATAAATTTTCCACAAGGCTTTCATAAAAGCGTCATACTGACCGTCGCCCGGTGAAGTTGCCTCATATTCAGAGCCTTCAATCGAGATTTTGAGCGTTGCAACGGGTTTTAGTCCGAGCGAAAGGTTAAGACTATAATTTATAATTTTGACCCTTTCCTGAATCATAGAACCGTCCCTTAGAACCTCTGAAATTATAAACGGCAAATCTTCCGTCGTAACATTTTCTTTTTTGTCGCCGAGTTCTATTATCCGCTTGGTAATCAGTTTTATCTGTTCGGGATTTAAGTGAATGCCGAGTTCTTCAAGGTTTTTGTTGATGTTTGCTTTGCCTGACATTTTGCCAAGCGCATACGTTCTCACACGTCCAAACCTTTCCGGAAGAAGTTTGTTAAAATAAAGGTTTGCTTTGTTGTCACCGTCAGCATGAACGCCGCTACACTGCGTAAAAACACTTTCGCCGACAATCGGTTTGTTGTTTGGAATCCTTATGCCCGAAAACGTCTCCACAAAACGGCATATATCCGTGATTCTGTGTTCGTTGAGATTGTTTTCGATTTCCAAATAATCGTTCAAAATGCCGAGAACCGAGGCAAGCGGCGCGTTTCCAGCCCTTTCGCCCAAGCCGTTGACAGTGGTGTGAATGCCCGTTATGCCCGCCTTCAAAGCCGCATAAACGTTTGCAACCGCCATGTCGTAATCGTTATGTGCATGAAAATCAAAACGTTTGCCCGGATATTTGGCGACAATTTCTCTGCAAAACTCCTCCGTCTTGTCGGGTGTTAAAATGCCTAACGTGTCGGGCAGCATAAACCTTTCAATCGGCATATCTTTCAGATTGTCAAGCATATAATATACGTAATCCGGCGAAGAAATCATGCCGTTAGACCAGTCTTCGAGATAGAGGTTAACGCTGAGACCTTTGTTTTTTGCAAGTTCGATATTGCGTTTTATGTCGTCGAGATGCTCCTCTTTGGATTTTTTGAGTTGCATTGTAACATGCCGGAGCGAACCTTTTGAAAGCATATTAATAACCTTTCCGCCCGCGTTTGCAATCCAGTCTATTGAAACGCCGTTGTCGATAAAGCCCAACGCTTCCACGCGGTCGATTTGACCGGCGTTGTCAGCCCACGAGCAGATTTTTTTGAAGGCTTCCAACTCTCCGCTCGAAACCCGCGCCGAGGCAACTTCGATTCTGTCAACGTTGATGTCGTCCAGCAGTTTACGGGCAATTGCTTCTTTTTCGTGGGCGTTGAAAGATACTCCCGCCGTCTGTTCGCCGTCCCTTAATGTCGTGTCAAGGATTTCTACCATTTTTTTGCGTTATGATTTTTTGAAACCGCAATTTTCCGTTCTCAGCGCACAGCCTTCGCAGTTTGCGTGTTTGTTTTTGTGAATAATTTCGTTATCAATCATTTGCTGCATTTGGTGCATACAATAAATGCCGCGTTTTTGCATTTCTTCGTTTTCGCCTACTTCGTATTGCGGAAAACGCTTTTTCCTACTGAAAAAAGTCTGTATTCCAAGCCCCAAAAAGCACAACGCCAAAATCACCAAAACAACAATAAACACCCGTAAAAACTCCATAGTTTAAAACATTTTACGCCGCAAAATTAAATATTTTTCACCGGATTTGCAAATAAAAATTATTTGGTTGTCAGTTTTTTGTGAGTCGGCAAAATCAAATTATAAAAAAATGAAAGTACCGTTACGAGTAGGGGCAACTCGGAGAGTATCTTTTGGTGTTTTAAATATTTTTTTTTATTTTTGCACTCAATAAAAAAGTTACGACCATGGCACAATATATAGCAAATCCGATATACGATTCAGCATTCAAATATATGATGCAAAACGAGCGGGCAGCCACCGTTTTGCTTGAAAATCTTCTTGATAAAGAGATACTTAAACTTGAAGTACTTTCCAACGATGTCGCGATTATCGAAGAAAAAAGCGGTGTCAGAATTTTGCGTCTTGACTTTTCTGCAAAAGTAAGAGACAGAAAAACGGGCGAAACCGAACTCGTAACAATTGAACTTCAAAAATCGTATCTCGATACTGAAATTATGCGTTTTAGAACCTATCTCGGTCAACAGTATTCAGATGTTAAAAAAACTGATACAGAGACGGTTAAGACATGGCGTAAGAATAAAGATACCGGCAAAGTTGAAAACGTGGAAGTTGAAAAACATATCCCTTTGCATATAATTGCGATTTACATTTTGGGACATCCGTTTCAAGAAATCAACATTCAAAAGCCGGTAATTTATAACCGTCCAAATCCTCGCGGTATTGAAAATGAGCATATTCCGGAAGTTATGAAAACACGTTTTTTCCAAGGGCTTACGCATGATACGATTATTGTTCAAATTCCGTATTTGAAACGTAATGCCAAAACCAAAGTAGAACAGATTTTGGAAATTTTCTGTCAAGATTATGTATCATCCGGAACCGACCAACTCCTTGAAATAGACGATTTTGAGGATCGTTCAGCAGAGTTTAAAGAATTGGCGCGACCCTTACAATTCGCGGCTTCCGACCCAGATGTTAGAAAAGTAATGACAATAGAAGATGAGATGTCAATCCATTTTCAGAATGTAAAATACGTAACGGACGAAAACGAGGCTTTACATATTTTGGTAGAAGAAAGCCGTCAACAGTTGCAGGAAAGTCGTCAACAATTGCAGGAAAAAGACAGTCAAATAAAGGAACAACAAAGTCAATTGGCAACCTCAATTCAAATGCTTTCTGAATTTGGAGCATCGCCGGAACAGATTGCCGAAAAACTCAAAATATCTGTTGAAACGGTAAAAAAGACGTTAAAAATGTAAAAAACGTCGTCCCTCGAAAAGGACAAGTTATGGACATCAAAGAATAAACAGATATCTTAAAAAAAACAAAGTCCATAAAATCGAACCAACATTTTCTTTGATTTTTTCTCAAATTTTTATTAATTTTGCGGTCTGAAAATCAGCAAAATTTTGAAACAAAATATCATCGAAAAATACAATGTACCTGTGCCGAGGTACACAAGTTATCCGCCCGCAAACTATTTCGCAGAGTTTAGCGAAGCGGACTTCAAAAATGCCGTCTTGGAGTCAAACGAGCAAAAAGACAGCAACTTGTCGTTTTATATTCATTTCCCGTATTGCCCGAGATTGTGCCATTATTGCGCTTGTAACTCGTATGCAATGCCGCAAACGGAAAATGTAGAGCGTTATATCGACGCTCTGCACAAAGAAATCGACATGATTTTGCCGCTTTTGACCCCTGAGAGAAAAATCTCACAAATTCATTACGGCGGCGGCACTCCTACGGCAATGCCTTTGGATGCAATTAAAGAACTTAATCAGCATTTACTCAGCGCATTTAAAACTATCGAACGTCCCGAAATAGCAATAGAATGTCATCCTGGCTATCTCGACGAAAACGGCTGGCAAACTCTCGCAGATGCGGGTTTTACGCGTATGAGTTTGGGTATTCAGGATTTTAATGCTGACGTGCTTAAAACTGTCAACAGAAAACCATCACTGATTCCTATCAACGATGTTTTTAAGATTTTGCGTGAGAAAAATATTAAAATTAATCTCGATTTTCTTTACGGATTGCCGATTCAAACTCCTGAAAGTTTTTATAATACTATCAGTCAGGCTGTTGCACTTGCACCGGATAGACTTGTAACTTTTAGTTACGCACACGTGCCGTGGATTAAAAAGGCTCAGTTGATACTCGAAAAAGCTGGTCTTCCAACGCCCGAAAACAAGGAAAAAATGTTCGACAATGCCGCACAACTCCTTGAAAAAGAAGGTTATGTACGTATCGGAATGGATCATTTCGTAAAACCTGAGGACGAACTTTTTGAAGCTCTTCAAAATCACCGTCTCCACAGAAATTTTCAGGGCTATTGCACAAGACGTACAACGGCGCAAGTTTATGCTTTCGGTGTTACGGGAATCAGTCAGCTTACAGCGGCATACGCGCAGAATACCAAGGTTATAGACGAATATATTTCGGAGGTTTTCAGCGGTAAAATTCCTGTTAGAAAGGGTTACAAACTTGACAAAAATCAACAGTTAGTACGCGAGGTGATAGAATCGCTTATGTGCAATTATTACGTTGATTTCAAGGAAATTGCAGAAAGATTAAACGTAGAAACAGACTTTTTGAAATCTGTAACTACTTATAATATAGATATTTTGACAAATATGCAAGACGACGGTATTTTGGAATTGAACGAAAATTCAATAAAAATCACCGCCGAAGGGTCGCCTTTTGTGCGCAATGTTGCCGCTTCTCTCGATCCGCTGATGAAGAACACTACAAAATCATTCTCAAAACCGATTTAAAATGAAAACAGATATATTAATTATAGGTGCGGGTCTTACGGGACTTACAACCGCCTACACGTTAGCCTCAAAAGGCAAAAATGTTCATGTGTTGGAGCGTATGGAACGCCCCGGAGGTCAGATTCATACGTATTCAGAAGATGGTTTTGTTTTTGAAAGCGGTCCCAACACAGGCTCGATTTCAAATCCGGAGGTTGTAGAACTTATGCAGGAACTCGAAAAAACTTCCAACGGGAAATGCCGTCTTGAAACCGCTCCAGATTCGTCGAAAAGGCGTTTGATTTGGAAAGGCGACCGTTTTAGAGAATTGCCATCGGGACTTGGAAGCGCAATTACGACACCACTTTTCACCCTCGGCGACAAGTTTAGAATTTTGGGCGAACCGTGGAGAAAAAAAGGCAACAATCCCGATGAAACAGTAGGCGAACTTGCACGCCGCCGTCTTGGAAAATCTTTTGTTGATTACGCCGTAGATCCTTTTCTTTCAGGAGTTTATGCCGGCGACCCTAATACTTTGGTAACACGTTACGCATTGCCAAAACTTTATAATTTGGAACAAAATTACGGTTCGTTTGTGCGCGGTGCTATTAAAAAAGCAAAAGAGCCCAAAACCGACCGCGACAAATTGGCTACAAAAAAAGTATTTTCTGCCATCGGTGGACTTTCAAATATAACAGATTCGATGGCTGACTTTTTGGGAGATAGAATTTCGCTCGGTGTCAGCAATTTAAAAATAAATCCGAAAGAAAACGCTTGGGAGGCTACATTCTTGGATAAAAGCGGTAACCAACAGACAATTAGCGCATCAACGGTGATAACAACTTGCGGCTCGTATTCGTTGCCAGAAATTTTACCGTTTGTGGAACCGGAATTGATGAATCAGGTCAACAACCTTAAATATGCACCCATGATTGAAGTTTGCGTGGGCGTAAAAGATACTTTGGGCGGCGATTACAAAGCATTCGGCGGACTTGTTCCAACTATTGAGAAGAAAAAAGTTCTCGGAATTTTGTTTCCGTCAGCATGTTTTTCGGGACGTGCACCCGAAGGCGGCGCATTGTTTACGTATTTTATCGGCGGTGTAAAACACGCTGAAATGCTCGAAAAATCCGACTCGGAAATCACGTCTATCGTTGAAGAAGTTTTTCACGATATGCTAAAATTTCCGAATACATCAAAGCCGGATTTGATAAAGATTTTCCGACACAAAACGGCAATTCCGCAGTACGAACTTTCAACAGGTGAGCGACTTTCTGCCGTTGAAAAACTTCAAAAACAATATCCGGGTCTAATAATTGCGGGCAACCTGCGCGACGGTATCGGCATGGCTCACCGCATAAAACAAGCCCGCGACATTGCCAATCAATGCATAATGCAGAATTCATAATGCACAATCGGGCATCTGCCGAATGGAAATAAAAGAATTATGAATTAAAGATATGAAAATTTTTGAAAATATAACATCTAATCGTCCGCCTGTGTGGTTGATGCGTCAAGCGGGAAGAGTGTTGCCAAGGTATAGAAAACTAAGAGAAACGTATAGTTTTCGTGAACTCATGGAAACACCACAACTCGCAGCAGATGTTACACTTATGCCCGTAGAAGACCTCGGTGTGGATTTCGCAATTATTTTTAGCGACATCCTAACTGTGCCAACTGCTTTGGGCATGGAAATAGAATGGACGGAGTATGGTCCGAAGTTTTTGAAACCACTTTGTGAGTTGGATAATCCGTCGAAATCGCTGAAAATAAATACTGAAAAATTTTCACATGTTTATAAGGCGATTGATAATGTTGTAAGTAGAAAAAACGTGCCGTTAATCGGTTTTTGCGGTGCTCCGCTTACAACGTTATGCTATATGATTCAGGGTGTTAGCAGCAAACAAAATTTTCCTGAGGCAAAAAAGTTTTTCTATACTCAAGCCTCAGAAACCAAAAAACTGATTGAAATTGTTACTGAAATTTCAATCGAATACGCTTTAAAACAGGTTGAACACGGCGTGGAAGTTTTTCAAATTTTTGAGAGTAACGCCGGAATTTTGCCAACCGAGATGTATAAAGAATTGATTTTGCCGAGTGTCAAAAAAATTGCTGACGCTGTACGACAAAAAGGTATTCCCGTGATTTTCTTTCCAAAAGGAATCGGAATGGGACTCATAAATATAACGTCGAAGATTTGCGATATTGTGGGAATAGATTGGCAGACAGATATTTGGGATGCTCGTAGATTGATTGATAAAAAGGTAAAGATTCAAGGTAATTTTGATCCGCATTTGCTATTGACATCTAAGGACAAAATTGCTGAGGAAATCGGAAAATATAGAAAATTTTTCGACGAAAATCCTGATTGGATTGTTAATTTAGGCCATGGTGTTTTGGCAGAAACACCGTTTGAAAATGTAAAATTTTTTGTTGATACAATAAAAAGTTTAAGATAAAAATGATTCAGTATAAGTCAATTAGCCATCAGAATACGTCGCTTGCCGATAGGGAGCGATTTTTTAAGGATTTTAACAGAGAGGGTGTTGGTCCGTCGGTATTTTTGCAGACTTGCAACCGTGTGGAACTTTATTACGGCGACGGCGAGATTCCCAACGACGTAGCGCGTCATTTGTTTCGTGTGGTTTGCGGTTTGGAATCTGCGATAACGGGCGAAAAAGCGGTTCAAGGTCAGGTGAAAGATGCGTATCTTGCAGCCCGAAATTCACAAAAACTTCCCACGCCGATGCACAAACTTTTTGAAAGTGCGTTGCAAATAGGCAAACGTGTTCGCAACGAAACGGAGATTTCGCACGGGGCTGTAAGTCACTCTTTGGCGGCAATCGAAATCATTGAGCAAGAGCATATTGACCTTTCTAACGCGCGTATTACGATAATCGGTGTTAACAAATTGACTGCTGACATCATAAAATTTTTGCACAACAAGGGTGCGAAACTTGTTTTTCTTGCCAACAGAACGGAAGAAAAAGCCCGCAAACTTGCTGAGCCTTACGGTATTGACGTTTTCACTCTTGACGAAAAGGCTGCGTTTATGCGCGATACAGATATTTTGATAAGTGCAACGTCGGCGCCGTGTTCGATAATCAATAAATCCGACATTAATCCCAATCGTCCGCTTTTGGCGATAGACCTTGCTTTCCCTCGCGACATTGAACCCGATGTTACTGAAATAGAAGGTGTTAGACTTTACAACCTTCACGATGTGGAGCAAAAAGTCAAGGACAACATTTCGATTCGTGAAGACGAAGTGCAAAAAGCCGAATCTCTCATCGAGGAAGAAATTACTGAATTGCAAGGCATTATGGAGCGAAGAAAGAAGTATACGATGGCGGTGTAACTTAAAAAAAATGCGATAACATTTCCGAAAAGACTTTTTTTGTTAATTCAGAAGTGTTATCGCATTTTTTTTGTAACGACAAAATCTCATTTTTATCCATTGATGTGCATAGAACGTTATCTCCTTGTCATTTATCACGACCGTGATTGGAGACTTTTTGCAAAAAAGATGCGGCAATCTCGGGCGCAAAATTTTGTTTGTCAGCGGGGATTGAACCGCGCTTTGCATTGTTGGTGTTGATTGTCATAATTTTAAAATCCACTCGTTCTACGCTCCAAAATTAGCATTTTTTTATTGTATTTTGTTAAAAAAATAACTATTTTTGCAAAAACTAATCCGCATACAATTATGAACAACGAAATAAAACTTTTGCCACAAGGCATAAACGATTTTGCGCAAATCAGGCGTGAACATTTGTATTACGTCGATAAAACTATGTACATACCCAAAATCGAAACCGACAGTCATTTTATGCTTATCGTCCGTCCCAGACGTTTTGGTAAGAGTTTGTTTCTCAGTATGTTGGAAAATTATTACGACGTAAAAACGAAAGATAATTTTGAACAATTATTTTCGGGTTTGTACATCGGAGAACATCCTACCAAATGGCATAATTATTATCAGGTTTTGGTTCTTGATTTTTCGCAGGTGCTAAGCGAATACGACAAGTTGAAGGATAGTTTTTATAGTTATTGCAACCATCGTCTTGATGAGTTTGCAATGAAATACGAGGACATGTACTATCCCGGATTTGCCGCAGACATCAAAAACGAAAAATTGACAACAGAAAAAATCAACATGATTGCGGCTCGCGCCAAGTTATACGGCAATCATCTTTATTTAATACTTGACGAATATGACAATTTTACGAACACCGTTTCGACTTTAAAAGGCGAAAATATCTATAAATCAATCACTCACGGCGAAGGTTTTTATCGGGATATTTTCAAAAAGTTCAAAGGAAATTTTGAGAGAATTTTTATAACGGGAGTTTCGCCCATAACTCTTGACGACCTTACGAGCGGTTTCAACATCGCAGAATACGCCTCCAACAAAAAAGTATACAACCAGTTGGTCGGCTTTTCAGAAAACGAAATCCGTGAAATGATAAAATATTATCAGTCAGCAGGTTTGATAGAGGATTCGTCAGAAAAAATTGTTGATAGTATCATCGAAACTATGCGCCCGTGGTGCGACAATTATTGCTTTTCGTACGATAGTTTTGTAGACGACGAACCGAAAATGTTCAACGGTATGATGACGATGACATACATCGGTTATTACCTTGAAAACGGCAAATTTCCTGCGAATATGTACTTGCCAAATGCGTTGATTGATTACGGAAAACTCGACCATATCATCCGCCTTGAAAAGGACAACGAGAATCTCCGTCGCAACGCCATCATCATGAAAATCATCGAAAACGGTTTTGTTTATGAGGACATACAAACCCATTTTCCGGCATCTGATGTCGTTAAAATAGAAAATTTCATCAGCCTTTTGTACTATTACGGAATGTTGACGATAACAGGCATTTACGGCATTAGTACAAAATTATCCATTCCGAACAATAACGTCAGAATGCATTATTTCAGATACTTGCAAAGCGAGTACGATAAATATTTGCCTGTTGAAACTTCGGACTTAAGAGCCGCGTTTAATTATGCCGCGCTTGACGGTAATTACAAAGACATGCTGACTTTTATTGCCGGGGCTTACAAAAACGCATCGGTAAACCGCAATTCAATCGAAGGAGAAAGAACGATTCAGGGCTTTTATATGGCGTATTTGGGCATGAATCCGTATTACCTTATGAAACCCGAAATTGAACTTGCCCACGGTTACGGCGATATTTTTCTATTGCCTGACATGAGATTCAACTTTGTTTATCATTGTTATCTTATTGAATTTAAATACGTTAAAACAACATGCGACGCTCAGGACGAAACCGACGCATTTGAAGCGGCAAAAGCGCAGTTGGAGGTTTATTCGTCTGACAAACAGATTGTCAAGATGATAGGGACTTCAAAACTTCACAAAATCGTCATGATTTTCAAAGGCGGTGATTTGGTAAGGTTGGAGGAAGTGTAAAGAATTGGGAAAACGAAGAAATAATTTTTCGAGCCGCAAGCATTGCGGCTCTACATACCCCGCCTGACATACCCCATACGTGCCTATTCCGTAGAGCCGCAATGCTTGCGGCTCAATGCTTGCGGCTCAATGCTTGCGGCTCAATGCTTGCGGCTCAATGCTTGCGGCTCAATGCTTGCGGCTCAATGCTTGCGGCTCTGTTATTTGCGGCTCAAAACACAAAATCTTGATTATTAATATTGTGGTGTTGTTTTAACAGGTGAAAAATAAAAACAATCTTCGCGCCAATTAATCACATTATTTTCAATGTATTCCGTAATTTTTTCCATTTCTTCTGCATCACGGATAATATGGTCGTGGTAACGGGTTTGCCATGCAAAAAGAATGTTGTTTTTTTGCGCGTATGACGAAACCGCACTCTTTATGCCACGTATTACAGACGCCAGATTTTTGGTCTGAGGTTCAAATTTTGCAGGTTGCAATGCAGTCGAATTATAAACATTACGACCTATCGAAACTATCAAATGCAAATGGTTTGGCATTATAACATAAACCGGAATTTCCAAATTCATATCCGTACGTTTCTTAGGTGTCGTCAAAATTTGTTCATTCAAAAAACGTCCTATGTCAGAAAGGTGCATTTTGCCGTCAAAAATTTCACCGAGATATTGTTCTCGATTCATTGTACAGATAGTAATAAAATAACAACCGCCGTTATAACAATGCCATTTTGCCCTTGCCGTAGGGATTCTGTATTTGCCTTTGAATTTTTCGTCCGACATTTTACGTAAATTTTTTCTAATATAAATATCAAACGTCAAAAACTGAACCGTATTATTTAATATGAATAATTTTTAGATGTATATTATATCTGCCGAGCCGCAAGCATTGCGGCTCTACGTGTCGGTTTTTGTAACGCGCCCCGTATGTAGAGCCGTAATGCTTGCGGCTCAAACCCATATAAATTTTTGAATGGAAGTGCCTTGAAAATAAAAAAAAAGAAAAAAATGGCAGCATATCCAGAATGTTATTTGGACGAAATAGTGGAAACTCAGGGCAAACTCTTTGAAAAAGCAAATTCTCAGGTTTGCCAAGTTAAGAAAACTAAAACCGATTTGCACCATGTTTAAGAGCGTCATAAAAATAGAAGGTGAAAATCCGATTACAATGTTCATGCCCTCGGCGGGGGATTTGAACGTCAAGACCGACACGATTTTGTCCAACACCTGCACCGTCCGCGATATATGCGACATGACGACTTGGTTGTGCGTTCACAATCAGACGGTTGTGATGTACAGCGAATTTTTTGTACGCAAAAACTGCACCATAGAAAACAGCCGCACCGACGAAAAGGCTCTGATTTGGGCAGTCATAACAAGCGGCAAAGTCTCGGAAATCATCAGCGGACAACACGTAGAGCATGACGCCGGTGCTGTCAACATGGGCATAATGTCAAAAGAAA